>SKEW01000317.1_pt1 | contig 54831 bp, 70 predicted proteins | sample 4841441 | NCBI WGS metagenome assembly SKEW01 (sample SAMN11008799, study PRJNA524170) | human gut metagenome | isolation source: fecal sample from pouch patient p41 | place: Israel: Tel-Aviv | reverse complement strand
GAGCAGCACAAGGAGTTCGTCGCCAAGGAACTCGAGAACGCAGCCGCTTCCGCCGCCGAGGACGGCCAGGCTCCGAAGGAAGAGAAGGTCGAAGAGGTGTCCAACTACTCCTCCGAGAACACTTCCGCCGGTACCCTTGCCGACTCCGACCAGCTCGCCGCTCTGCGCGACCAGCTGCTCGGCAAGTGATTGGCCTGTGCTGACGGGCAACCGTTAGGCAGATGACTTCAAACCCCGTACCTATGTGGTGCGGGGTTTTTCGTTGCCATAATCTTCTTCCTGTCACTCCGATGGATATCATGCATACCTTCCATCGCCGTGAGCGGAGCATGTTGGGCCCGGAGCATTGCACCGCCTTGCCGGTGTCCGTTCGACTCGGCACAATGACAGATGTGACGATTCGAATTGGTCTGACCGGCGGCATCGCAGCCGGCAAAAGTACGGTATCCGCCCATCTGTGCGATCTTGGTGCGTTCGTCATCGATTATGACGAGCTGGCTCGTGAGGTGGTTGCCCCGGGAAGCGAGGGGCTGCGTCGAATCGTTGATTCTTTCGGTGCGGATGCGCTGGATGAGCGGGGCGAGCTGAATCGTGCGTGGATGGCGGAACAAGTGTTTTCAGGCCAGGCTTCGGCGGGGATGCGGAAACGGCTCGACGACATCGAACATCCGCTGATCTATCAGTTGGCGTTGCGCAGGGAGCGTGAGGCAATGGCGGCGAACCCGCAGGCCGTGATCGTGCATGATGTTCCGCTGTTGGCTGAGGTCATCGACGACATGCCGGTGCGTTTCGACCATATCGTCACCGTCGAGGCGCCAGAGGATATGCGTGTGAGACGGATGATGGCGACCCGGAACATGAGCGAGGAACAGGCCTGGGCGCGTGTCGGCCATCAATCCTCGGCACAGGAACGCAAGGCCATCGCCGATGTGGTCATCGACGCCACACATAATATAGAACGTATGTTCGAAGATGTTGATAGACTGTACGCACAGTGGCGCTTGGAAGCAAGGTGATCGGCATGGGATTCGAAATCGAACGTGTAGACAAACCGTTTGTGGTCAAATCACCATATCGGCCATCGGGAGACCAGCCGAAGGCCATTGAGGAGCTGGCCACCCGTATCGAAAACGGTGAGAACGATGTGGTGCTTATGGGCGCTACGGGAACCGGCAAAACGGCTACCACCGCATGGCTGATCGAACGGTTGCAACGCCCGACGCTCATCATCGAGCCGAACAAGACGCTCGCTGCACAGCTGTGCGCCGAGTTCCGCGAGCTCATGCCCGACAACGCAGTGAGCTATTTCGTCTCCTATTACGACTACTACCAGCCTGAAGCCTACATTCCACAGACCGACACCTATATTGAAAAGGACTCCAATATCAATGACGATGTGGAGCGGCTGCGTCATGCGGCCACCGCGAACCTGCTGACACGGCGTGATTGCGTGGTCGTGGCCACCGTCTCCTGCATCTACGGCTTGGGCACCCCGGAAGAGTATGCCGGCCGCATGCTGTTTCTCAAGGAAGGCCAGCAGATAGATCGCGATGAGCTGTTGCGCATGTTCGTGTCGATGCAGTACAAGCGTAACGACATCGCTTTCACCCGCGGCACCTTTCGAGTGCGTGGTGACACCGTCGAAATCATTCCGGTATATGAGGAACTCGCCATCCGCATAGAATTTTTCGGCGATGAAATCGACCATATCTCGACCCTGCATCCCCTGACCGGCGACGTGATCGATCACGAGCCGCAGGTGCACATCTTCCCGGCCTCGCATTATGTGGCCGGACCTGAACGCATGGAGCGTGCACTGGCCACCATCAAGGAGGAACTCGACCAACGCGTGGCCGAATTGCGTAAGCAGGGCAAGGAACTCGAGGCGCAGCGCCTCACCATGCGCACCACATATGATCTGGAAATGCTCACCCAGGTGGGTGTATGTTCCGGCGTGGAGAATTATTCCCGTCATTTTGACGGGCGCGAACCCGGTACCCCGCCGCACACCCTGCTCGATTTCTTTCCCGACGACTTCCTGCTGGTCATCGACGAATCACATGTCACCGTGCCGCAGATCGGTGCCATGTACGAGGGGGATGCCAGCAGAAAACGTACCTTGGTGGAGCACGGCTTCCGTCTGCCCTCCGCAATGGACAATCGTCCGCTCAAATGGCCGGAATTTTTGCAACGCGTCGGCCAGACCGTATATCTGTCCGCGACGCCGGGCGATTACGAACTGGGTCTGAGCGATGGCGTGGTGGAACAGATCATCCGTCCGACAGGCCTTGTTGATCCGAAGATCGACGTACGGCCCGTGGACGGGCAGATCGACGATCTTCTGGCCGAAATCAAGGATCGTGTGGCCAGGAACGAACGTGCGCTCGTCACCACGCTCACCAAGAAGATGGCCGAGGACCTTACCGATTATCTGTTGGAACGCGGCATCAAGGTCGAATACCTGCATTCCGACGTCGATACGTTACGCCGAGTCGAACTGTTGCGTGAACTACGCGAAGGTAAGATCGACGTCATCGTCGGCATCAATCTGTTGCGGGAAGGCCTCGATCTGCCGGAGGTCTCGCTGGTGGCGATTCTCGATGCCGACAAGGAAGGATTCCTGCGCTCCTATCGTTCGCTGATTCAGACCATCGGCCGTGCCGCACGAAATGTGTCCGGCACCGTCATCATGTATGCCGATGACGTCACCGAAGCCATGCACAAGGCCATCGACGAAACCAACCGTCGCCGTGACATCCAGATCGCCTACAACAAGGAGCATGGCATCGATCCGAAACCGTTGATCAAAAAGATCAGCGATGTCAACGATATGTTGGCCAAGGAGGACGTCGATACGCAGACCCTGCTCGGCACTGGCTACCGTAACGCCGACAAGGCGGGCAATTCGCATCTGGGCGTGCCGACCTTCGACAGGAGCGAATCCGACAAGCGCCATGAGGAGATACTTAAGGCCGGCCTGCCGGCACAGGATCTCGCCGACCTTATCCGTCAGCTTTCCGACCAGATGCATACGGCGGCCGAGCAACTCCAATTCGAGCTTGCGGCACGTCTGCGTGACGAAATCAGGGATCTGAAGAAGGAACTGCGGCAGATGACCGAAGCCGGCAAATGATGTTCGTCCGGTCATGTGGCTTACGTACCATGGGGAATTATGGCTGAAACCCCTCTTGCATTCATGATCGTCACATTTGTGACGCTTGGTATCTTCTTCATCGTCGATTTGTTCGTGATCGGTCGCAAGCCACATGTGCCCTCCACCAAGGAATGCGTGCAGCATATCGCTTTTTTCGTGGTCATGGCATTGATTTTCGGCGGATTGATGTGGTACTTTGCGGGTGCCAAGCCGGCCATTGAATTCTATTCGGGCTGGCTTACCGAGTACTCCCTAAGCATCGATAACCTGTTCGTGTTCGTCATCATCATGTCGAATTTCGCCGTGCCGAAAAGGCTGCAGAAATTCGTGCTGTCCGTTGGCATCGCCGTCGCCCTCATACTGCGCGGTTGCTTCATTCTGGTCGGTGCGGCCATCATCTCCCGCTTCACGTGGGTGTTCTTTCTGTTCGGCGCGTTCCTTATCGTCACCGCCGTCAAACTCGTCGCCGGAGAAGAGGAGGACGAGGAATACCACGAGAACGGACTGATTCGCGCGCTGCGCAAGGTCATCAGGATCACCGATAAATATGACGGCGAAAAACTGCGTACCGTGAAGAACGGAGTCAAGTACTGGACACCGATGCTCATCGTGTTTCTGACCATCGGTACCACGGATGTGATGTTCGCCTTCGACTCGATTCCGGCCATCTTCGGACTGACCAAGGACCCGTTCATTGTGTTCACCTCCAATGTATTCGCATTGCTTGGTCTGCAGCAGCTATATTTCCTGCTTGGCGAGTTGCTCGACAAGCTGGTCTATCTGCCGCTTGGTCTGTCCGTCGTGCTCGGCTTCATCGGCGTGAAGCTCATCATGGAGGCCATGCACGGCAATTCCCTGCCGTTCGTCAACGGCGGAAGGCCCGTTCACTGGGTTCCGGAAGTGCCGACATGGCTGTCCTTGGCCGTGATCGTCGTGGCTATAGGAGGTTCCGCGCTGGCCAGTGTGCTGAAGATGCGATCCGTGGAGGCCAACGCCCGGTGACTGGTCGGCGAACGGCATGAAAACTGAGGTTTTCGTTCTCCCGACAAAAATGTGAGCGCTCACAACACGCCTCTGTCCGGAGTGGAAGTGAGCGCTTTTTGCTAGTAAACTATGCCATTGGAAACAGGGTCGTCAGATCCAAATCAAATTAGAACAGGAATAGGCAGGCATACATGCGTAAAGCCAAGATCGTAGATACCATCGGTCCCGCTACCGAGTCTCTGGAAGGCATCACCAGCCTCGTCGAAGCAGGTATGGACGTTGCTCGTCTGAACCGCTCCCATGGCACTCCTGAAGACCACCTGAAGGTCTACAACAACCTTCGTGCAGCCGCCAAGGCCACCGGTCGCAATGTTGCCGCACTGGTCGATCTGCAGGGCCCGAAGATTCGTTGCGGTTGGTTCAAGAAGAACGCCGAAGGCGAAGACAAGGTTCAGCTGACCGAAGGCCAGGAGTTCGTCATCACCACCGATGACATCGAAGGCGACGAGCACATCACCTCCACCACCTTCAAGGGTCTGCCGGGCGATTGCCACGCCGGCGATCCGATTCTGATCGATGACGGCAAGGTCCGTCTCGAGGTCACCAAGGTCGAGGGCAACAACGTGTACACCAAGGTCGTTGTGGCCGGACCGGTTTCCAGCCACAAGGGCATCAATCTGCCGGGTGTCGCCGTGTCTCTGCCGGCACTGACCGAAAAGGATGAGGCCGATCTGCGTTGGGCCATCCAGACCGGTGCCGACATCATCGCCATGTCCTTCGTGCGTTTCGCCACCGACATCGATCGTGCCCATGAGATCATGGACGAGGAAGGACGCCGCATTCCGGTCGTCGCCAAGATCGAAAAGCCGCAGGCTCTTGAGAACCTCGAAGAGATCGTCAAGGCCTTTGACGGCATCATGGTCGCCCGTGGTGACATGGCCGTCGAGTGCCCGCTCGAAGAGGTCCCGCTGGCTACCAAGCGTTGCATCGAGCTCGCACGCCAGTATGCCAAGCCGGTCATCGTGGCCACCGAGGTCCTCGGCTCCATGGTCAACTCCCCGGTCCCGACCCGTGCAGAGGCCTCCGACTGCGCCAACGCCATTCTGGACGGCGCCGACGCCACCATGACCTCCAACGAGACCGCCGTCGGCAAGTATCCGGCGGTCACCGTGAACACCATGAGCCGTATTTCCTCCTTCGCCACCGAACACGGTTTCGACCGTATCCCGGAGCTGAAGAACCTGGACATGTCCTCCACCGGCGCAGTGTCCTCCGCTGCCGTCGATCTGGCCGACAAGCTCAACGCCAAGGCCATTGTCGCCTACACCCAGACCGGTTCCACCGTGCATCGCGTCTCCCGCGAGCGTCCGGCCACCCCGATCTACGGCATCACCAACAACGAGCACACCTATCACTGGCTGGCCCTGTCCTGGGGCACTGAGTCCTTCCTGCTCGATGAGGATTACCATGACAAGTCCCGCAAGGACCTGATGATCTTCACCGACAAGATCCTCAAGGATGCCGGCAAGGTCGTCGATGGCGACAAGATCGTCGTGCTGAGCTCCGCTCAGGGCGAGCACCAGCCGGGCCGTACCGACTCCATCTACGTCCACACCGTCGGTGCCTGCGACTGAGATCGGAACAGTTCGACTGACTGATTGACATCAGAGGAGCTCCTACCAGGATGTGGTAGGAGCTCCTCTGATGTCTGTGCCGGGTTCTTGGGCGATGGCGTATGCTACGGGGCGTGCATGGACGTTATTCGTTCAATCCTTCGGCCAGATTGTCCGGCCCGCAGTGCAGCCGCAGGATGGCGATGATGGTCTTAGCGTCGACAATCGTGCCGTTGATGACCATGTCGTATGCCTCATCCAACGAAAAGAGACGCACTTCCGCACGTGGCGTTTCCGGACCGAGCTTGCTACGGTCGGACGGCGTCAGTCCTGTGGCCAGAAACAGCGCCGTATGTTGGTTGGAGAAACTTGGCGTATTGATGAAACGAGAGAACTGGCTGAACCGTTCCGCCTCGAATCCCGCTTCTTCGCGTAGCTTGCGTGCGGCCACATCCAATGGGCGCTCGTCAGGGGAAAGGGCATGCCCCGCCGGAATTTCCAGCGTCCAACGGTGGGTGGGAATGCGGTACTGTTCCACCAGTGGAATTTGTCCGTCTTCGGTGACGGCAAGCACGCCAACGGTGTCTCCACCGTTCTCCTGAACCAAGTAACGCTCGAAATGGCCGACCTCGGATGAATTGAACGCAACATGATCCACATTGAAATAATGGCTTGCGACAATTTGTTTGCGGACTTCCTCTTTGACCGGGGCGGTGCGCCATGGATCGAAGCGACGATAGGTCTCATTGCTCATATGTGCCCTCCTTACAGGGGATGTGCAATCACTTGCCATTGTAAGCCGAAAGCGATCGATAACGCAGAGGGCGAAAACGTGTTCCGCGACGTGGTCGACCGGATGAATCGTGGTGAGAAGGTTCGCGACACCGCCGAAGGTTTTGCAAAATCCCTTTCATGTGGTACACTTCCATAACTGTGCGCAAGCCCCTGTATCCCAATTGGTAGAGGAAGCAGCCTCAAAATCTGCGCAGTGTGGGTTCGAGTCCCACCGGGGGCACCCAAAGCGGGATCTCGCGGAGAAGCGGGAACCCATGGCCCCGGGGCCGATTAGATCGGCGTCCAGGGGAGCCATCACGAACGCGCGAGGTCCGACGGCCCCGCGCGTTTTGTTTTCTTCGCCTCCTTCCGGTTGCCTGTAGTATCGTGCCATACCCGCACCAGCTGAGGCGCTGCCGGAGGCACTAGCAAGCTCATGTTGAGAATTATCAACTGGTGCATCATGCACCAGTTGATAATTTGATCCGCTGCCGATTGCTTCAAGAGCGGAAGCACTCACAAGATTTTCGACTGGCTCTCGAAAAAAGACTGCTGCATTTGCAATGTCCGCAACAGTCCATTCTGTCCTGCGATTCAATTTTGTGCTTAAGGTTGCCTGCGTCAGATGCATGGCTTCGGCCAAAGCGGTTTGCCTAACATCGTAGAGAGCCATGCGAACACGGATGTTCTTTGTAAAAACTTCTTGCAGATGCTCTGAGGCATCTGTTTTCACTGAAAATCTAGCCATGGAATAATTATCTCATGATGATTTGCGATTGTCGCCAATAAAACCTATGATTATAGACATGACCTATAAAAACGATGATATGGTTACGGCGGAAAGAGTCCTTGAACTCATGTCCGAGACGGGAATGTCTCAGACTCGGTATGCAGCGATGCTGCAGGTATCTCAACCGACCGTTTCAGACAAACTTGCAGGGACGGTGAGATTCACCGCGCGAGACATTCGGCGCACCGCAATAGGTTTTGGAGTGTCGACTGATTACCTGTACGGACTGACCGACTGTAGATGTGGGTCGCGGCGTGCTGGGGAAGATCTCAAACAGCCTGTCTAGCGAGCGAGAACAGAGAAGGAGAAGAAAAAATGCGCACCAAGGAAAAACTGTGGCTGCAGGCCCGTGTTACGGATTCGGAACCCGCGAACGGGGAACTGGTCGGACTGACGATCCTCAACATCGACACGGGACACCCGAAAGTCGACCACGCGATCTTCAAACCACTGAAACCAACGACACACTGGGACGAACGCCTCACCGGGGGAATCACCAAGGAAGACGCCGGGATCCACCTGCCATTCAGCTTCTACCAGCCGGAAATCCAACACATGATGGACCAGGCGGAAGGATTCGAAGGACCGAACATCGTCCGGGACCTCGGATTCCTCCAAGCGCAAGGCATCAGACTCCCCGTGACCGCATGGATCAGACAGACCGAGCAGGAGCCACGACGGAGACGCACGCGACACAACTGAACAGGCAACAGACGTCCGTGAACGAATTGCAGTTCGCAACGGGCGATGAACCAGATCCAACCAACAACCAGCAGACGAAAGGAGGACGGCATGACACGGCCACGACAATCACAAGACGCGGCAGGCATGACGGTAGCCATTCACCGCGGCCACCACATCACGCATATACGCGAAGCCGGCCTCCTCGAACAGGGAGGGGAGCAACAGACGCTCCAACAAGGCCACGTCCGCACGCTCCGATTCCGTCAAACCGCATCCGGCGGCATCAAAACCGGGACGATGCTCCTGCACGACACGAAGCCAGCAATCATAGGCGCGTGTGGCCCGCTCGACCGGAGGAACGGAACCCAAGGGATCCTCGAACACGACGGCCGCGACGGCATACCACATCCCGCAAGAGGAACAATCCTCAAGAAGACCGACGGTGCGGGCAGACGGCCATCCGTCGGACACGCGCCACCCGGAATCCTCACACATCAGTCTCACCATCCAGAACGAACTTCGATATCACTCCAACCACCGAACGCGGAGCCGATAACGAACCGATAGAAAAGCCCGCACACGAGTTGCAGCTCACATGCGGGCGATGAACCAGATCCAAATAACCACTTTCAATCTCCAGGTAACCAGCCCGGAAACTTCACCGCAAACAAACTTCAAGTCACAGCGTCTCAAGAAAGGACAAGCCCTTCAGAAAACACCGAAAACACTGAAACCTGCAAGCAGGGGTTCGGTTCAGATACCAACCCCAAAGAGTCAATCAAATTCCAACCCACAAGGGGCTAATGCCGATCAAACTCTAGAAAAGGAGTCAATACCATGACTGATTATTTCACACTCGACAACGATGACGCCACCCGATATCCGGAATCCACGCAAAACGAAAACGAATTCCGGACCGTGATCGACGTGGAGGTCGTGGACGCCGACGAGATCCTGGACGATGGGACCGGTCTCGACGCGCCCGAACCCATCCGCCTCATTGACGAGCCCATGGAAGACGACACGGACGAAGTGGACGACAATCCCGTCGCCGCATTGGCCGACACGTTCCCCGTCCAGGTCAAGCCCCTGGCCGCGGGCGAGAGCGCGTTCAACGAGGAAGAGGCCCGCAGAAGGACCGAGGAACTCAAGGTCAAGCTCCTGCACGCCCTCGAAGCCCAATACGACCTCATCCAGGCCGCCCAAGCCGCGTTCGAGGGACACATCTGGGTCGCGCTCGGCTACCCGCAAGGCATGCCGGGATGGGAAGAATACTGCAAGGACCATTTCACCTCCGACCAGATCCGTGTGACCGGGCAGGCGCGCACCGACCTGATCCTCGGATTCGATCCGAGCAAGATCAGCAACCGCGGCATCGCCGCACTGCTCGGAGTCAACCACACAACGGTTGATCGTACGATCACGAAAGCCGGCCGTGAGAAGGCACGCAAGGTCGTCGGCGCGGACGGCAAGGTTCGTAGCACCGACACGCTCACCAGCGAGGAGACCGCCGAACTCGCATGGCGGCTGAAGCAGGAAGGCAAGACCCAGAACGAGATCGCGCAGGAACTCGGCAAAAGCCAGTCCACCATCAGCACCGCGATCAGCCGCGAACACAACCGTCTCATGAGCGAAGGCCTCAAAGCCGTAGCCAAACCCGAAAGCGACGAATTCATCCACGCGGACGACGACGAGATCATCGACACATCCGACCAGCTCGGCGAGGACTTCGACCAGGACGTCATCACCACCATGACCCGAGACATCGCCAACCTCGCCGAAGCGATCGACGAGGTCATCAACGACCTCGAATCCGACGAATGGAAACCCGGCAGCCTGGTCGTGTCCACCATCATGGAGAAAAGCAACCGCAGGCTCATGCACTTCTACGACGCGTTCTGCAAACTCCTACGCCTTCACTACATCCAATCCGACGACCTGTACGACGGCGACGACAACAAATACGACATGTTCCTCGAAATGATCGTGTTCATCCGCAAAACCATCGAAAGCATCGAGAACGACCGCGAGGACGAAGCCGGGGAATTCGACTTCTCCAAATTCGAGGACTGACACCGACGACCGTCGAACCCCGGGGCGTGCCCGCGCAGGGAACGCGCACGCCCCGCAAGGCCGACGCTGACACACGGGAAGGAAGGACACCATGAACGACACCAACAGCAACACCAGACCGGAAACGGACCGCACAAGCGTGAGGATGTGGCCCGGCATCACCGCCGGACTCGTCATCGGCCTGATCGCCTTCATCCTCAGCTTCGACGCATTGCGCCTCGTGTTCGTCTCCTGCGGCATCAACCCGTACCTCAGCTGGGGAGGACCCGTCTGCGTGGACGGCACGATCCTGTTGTGCACGTGGGCCACATGGGGCTTCAAGAAAGGCCACATCCGCGGCGGCTGGTACCCATGGGCGGGACTCGTCCTGTTCTCCGGCTGCTCGATCGGCGGCAACGCATTGCACGCCCTCATCAACAACGGGCTCGAACTGCCCGCATGGGCGCCGGCCACCATCATGAGCATCCCACCCGTCGCGATGCTGTACGCCACCCACCTGATCGTCATCATCGCCGGCGACCGGCTCGACAAGGTCAACGCCCTCATCGGACGAACCCTCGACGACACGGAAACGAAGACCCCGACCGAACCCATGACGGCATCCACGGCCGAACCACTCACGGCGCCGTCGTCGGCGCCGGTCCCGTCCGCGCCGGCAACGCCCGCATACGAGACGGTTCCGCCTGCATACGAGCCGGCCACGGTGGAGAAACCGAATCTGAGGGACTTCGCATGGAGCGCACCCACCCCCGCCGACCTCGCCATCGACGACACGGAGGCCGATGCCTCCCCAAAAGCCGTTGAGGCGAACGCCACGGCCGACGCCTCCACCACCGAAAACCCCGCACTCGACATCCAGACCGATCCCCGGACCATGCCGGAAGCCGAACACACGCCGACCATGACGGAACCGGCCGCACCGGAACCGCAGGACGAACCCGAACCGGAATCCGAGGAAACGGCCGGGAACATCGACGGCCCCGACACCGTCACCGTCGAACCATCGGCCGAGACGACAAGGGAAGGCGAAGCCGACCCCACGCAGGGGAAAGCGGCGGACGGCACGGACGGCGAACGGACCGGGGAACGGGAGCCGGAACCACTGCCGGCACCCTTGGCGGCGTTGAGCAGGAACGAGGCAAGGGACGCCGCCAAATGGCTCGCATGGGCCGACCGCATGCACGAGCAGGGACTCCCGCTCAACTGGCAGACCGCGCAGGACGCCGGAATCGTATCCAGCCCCAGCACCGCGAAACGACGACTGCGCGTCTACAGGCAAGCCTACCCGGACCGGTTCTAGGCCGGGGATACGCAGCAAAAGGGAAGAGACCGGGAAGGAAACACCACCATGACAGGCCATGTCTACGTCTCCGACAGCGATCGGGAGTTCCGGGCCGTGTACGGCGTCACACCAGGCGAGGTCGACGAAGCCATCGAGGAGAACCGCAGCCGCATCATCAGGAAGCTCAACGAGTGGGGCCAGGTCTGGGCCGTCGACGAGATCGTCATGAACATCTGGCAGGAACTCATCGAGGGCGGACTGAAACGATGGGCCTCATACGCGGACCGCAGACCGTTGGGCGCGTTCGTCAACAGCCTCGTCGACCAGAAGATCGGCGAATGGATGAACACCGACCGGCCCAAATACCGGTCAGGCATGACCTACGCGCCCCAGAACCGCCGCCACAGGAACAACACCCATGACGGGAACGGCGGGCCGGCCGACGAACCGGACGCGGAAAGGATCCGCCGCCAGCTCAGGGCCGAAATCCGTGCCGCGGCCCGTGACAGGCTGTGCGAGCCGGACGACGTGTTCGGCACCGATGACGGTGACATGATCGGCGCCCCCGCCGGCGACAAGGCCAGCTGGCAGGAATGGCAGATCGGCGAGGGAACGCAGGAACAGGCCCATGTGTCCGACGACTACCGGGCGGCCATGCGCGCCCTGTCCTACAAGGTCTGCGCCAAAGCGGGCAAGAAAGCCTGGAGGATCCTCGTCCAGCAGGCCATGCAGGCCACGGGACCACAGGGCGACAGCCTGCGCCGTGAGATCCGCCACTGGCTCGAAAGCCGCCATTACGGCCACGACCCTTCGTTCGACGACTACCCGTACATCCTCAAAACCATCGACAGGCACAGGAGGAACCAATGAGGCGAATCGTCATGGCCCTCGCAGGAGGCGGAGGCGTTCCCGCCGTGAATCGGCGGATGACGGCGCCGTGCGACGTGGGCATATACGCCGGCCGGGATCTTCCTTTCCGACATCCACGGGCCGGCCGCGTGACCGGTGACGGCGCCTCCGCATACGGCATGGCCTGCATCCCCTCGATCAACGAGAACCTCGAAAAGCGACCGACACGAACAAGGAGAACGAATGAGCATCAACGCGATCGCATGGGCGAACGATTCCAAACCGGCCGGACCCGTGGAGAAACCCACGCTCATCGGCCCGGCCCGCCACACGGCCGCCAACGGCACCACCAGACACTGACCACGGAAACCGGAAAACAGCATACATCAAGGAGCATGCCATCATGAGCGTCAGAGCGGTGTCCTGGGCCATCGACCAAGCCCCGGTAGGAGGCAACACCACGGCCCGGATGATCCTCGTCAGCCTCGCCGACAAAGCCGACGAGTACGGCAGGGACGCGTACAAATACGTCTCCGCCATCGCGGACAGCATCCGCAAGTCCGACAGCACCGTCTCGAGGAACCTCGCATGGATGGAGGAGATCGGCGTCATCGAACGCGGCAACCAGCATCTCGTCGACTCGTATCCGGAATACGCGAGACCCATCGTCTACGACCTGCGCCTCGACCTCGTGCAGGAGCCCACCGAAAGGCAGACCAAGAAGGGCCGGCCCGGCCGGCCACGCAAGACCGTCAAGGATCCGAAACCGGCCACCGAACATACGCCCTCCCAACAAGAGGACAACACCCGGAGAAAAGACGATGATGTCCCGAAAGCCAATGATTCCAACGAAAATAAAACCCTCACCCAAAATAGGACCGGGTTTTTCCCGCAAGGGACGACAGCCGGAAACCCGGTCGCACCGGTGCACCCACCCCGGTCGCATCAGTGCACCCACCCCGGTCGCACCGGTGCACTACATAACGTCCTAAAACACCCTAAAACAAATAACCCCACTGTCCCTACGGGACATCTCCCCACGGAGGAGACGGATCGGGCGGACGGCGGGAGGGAAGACGAACCGCGGGCCGATGCCGCCGTGACGGTGCTCGACCGGCTCGCCCTGATGCGTTCGAAGCTCGGACTGTCCACCCCGGCCACGACCAAGACGGATCTTCGTGACACCGGCAGGCTCATCGCCCGCGTCACCGAAGCGAACGGCGGCGACATCGCAAAATCGCTCCCGCTCGTCCTCGCCGTGATCGACTGGATGCCCGCGAACACGTTCTGGCTGCGCCGCATCCTGACCGGACGCGATCTGAACGGCAACTGGGACAAGATCGCCAACGACTACGCCGTCGACCAGCTTGAGAAAGCCCGCCGGCACGACGAAGAGGCACTCGACCGCGGCCGGCCTGCCGCCACGAAACCGGCACACGTCCCGGACGGGCATGTGTCCCGCCACGTGCACACCGCGTTCTGCGGGCACGTCCTCGCCGACATGCGGCCACACGAAGGCGAATACGACCACGAAGGAAGCCTGCGGGCCGGCAATCCCAGCGAATGGTGGATTGCCTGCGACAGGCACGCGGACGAGCTCAACCGACGAGACGGCATCGAGGAAGCCGCCCGAGAGACTTCGATGCAACGGGACACGACCAGACCCACGGAAAGGGCAAAGCCATGACACGAGAAACACCGGATGACGAGCTTCGCGCCGTCAACCAGAAAAACCAGACCGGCAAGGCCGCGATCCACGCGCTTCGAGGGGGATCGCCGCCACCGGTCCGATCCCGAATCACGCCTCGAATATCCAAGACCCAATCGGAAAAGACGGACACGCGGACCATCCCGCGAAACATTCCAGGAAACCGATTGAAGGAGCACGATGATGGGATCCGTCCGACATATGCCGTCATGCTGGATGAAAGCCCGTCCGCCGCGGCGGTGGACGCATTCGGCGCATCCCGCATCCCTGAACGGGACCATACCCCGGGCGCCTGTGACCGCATGGAAAAACCATTGAAGAGGAGGACGAAACAGGATATGGGAATGCGTCTGGAAGCCTTCTGGGAGCCGGACGTGGTCGACGTACGCACCGACAGGCCGGTCGAGGGGTCGCGGATGCTCTGCCGCCTGGCCGTGACCATTGCCATGCCGGCCGATGACATGTCCGTGATCATGGACGGCGATCGGATCGACATGACCATGACGCTCACCCCGGAGCAGATGATGCGCGTGGGGGAATTCCTGACCGTCCAGGCCGGACGTGCCGGCGAGTACCTGCACCGTTACCGGTATCCCGATATGCCTGGCGGCATCGCTCCTGGCGCCTATATCCGCATTCCCTTCGACTTGGAAGGGGCGGGACGATGACGGGTCGGGACATCATGGTGGCCGTCGTCCCGTGGCCGACACGCATCGACGGCGATGCCGGCGATCCGGAGCGTTCCGGGATGCGGGCGGACGGGAGGCTCGCCTACATGCTCACGGTCGAGGGGGACACAGCCGCGGGCGCGCAGGCCGTGTCCGTCAGGAAGGGCGTGACGACCATGACGATCGGACCCCTGGACGCGGACCAGCTCAGGAGACTGGGTCGGACGCTCATCCGCAAGGCCGACGAGCATGACCGCCTGCTGGCACGGCTCAGGGAGTCCGACGACGCGTTCGGCCTGCGCGCGCAGACAGTCAGCCTATGCGAGATGACGGTCCACCCGTGATCTCATGCCTCCGGAAGTCAGCCAGAGTCAGAGGAAAATCAGCGCGGCTGGCATCAGGGTCAGCGGACCAACATGTCGAAACGTCCATCGATCTGCAAAGTTCCGCTATCTCCCGCCCAAGCCAACGCAATGTCTTACGGTAATTTGTCTCGGACTGATGCCTACCGGGCGGGTTCTGTCTCCATCCACACCAGTAGACCTTGTCCGATTCCTCCACGCCCTTCCTATATACAGCGGGAAGATCCAAGGCTGTGCGAATCCGATGCGCGCTCCGATGTAAGGAAACATCGAACGAGGAAGATTGCACGTGGTCCAGGAATTTTCTCGCGCTCCAGGGATTTCCGCCAGGGTGTCCAGTGATGCCGAGAATGCGCGAGGCGTTGCAAGGTGAGCCTGTGCATCTCGTGGCCGATGCGCATGCGCCTGATTGAGAGCATCAAGCGCCATCCGCCCAAGTTCTTCGCCGGTACAGGAGCCTCCGTCCAGTTGGACGAAACCTATCTGAGGGAGAGTTTCAAAGGCAATCACACGCGCGGAAGGTTCAGGTTCCCCCGTGGGGCCCGTCACCGTGTCATATCCGCTTCCAAGCGCGGGCTGAGCAAGGAGCAGATTTGCGTGATGACGGGGGTTGCTGACGATAGCAGCGCGTTCTTATCCATGAGTGGATGGGGCGTAATCTCCAAGAACCGAGCGCTGACCGCCTTGGATGGCAAGATCGCCAGGGGCACTTACGCCGTCGCTGACCAAGCGTCCGCATACCCCGGCGCGATGGAGGCGTTGGGAGTCGCATTCACCCGCACCAAGGCTGAGGCCCATGCCATCAATCATGTGAACACGCTGCGTTCCCTGTTCGACGGGTTCATGGCCTGCTTACCTGGCGTGAGCCCCAAACGGCTGAACGAGTATCTCACGTGGTTCCTGTGGAGGCGCACCTTCCATCAGAACCAGGCGGATGTGACCGCCCGTCAGGTCAACGTCACGCCGTGCGATAACACCGTGCGTGACTGGGCTCATGTGCTCCTGCCATACATGGATTACTGGGGCGAGGCGGCATAGGTCGTATGTACACTGTAATCATCCGAGAATAGGAGGCTACGTATGTCGAACACACCGACCACGACCATGCGACTCGACCCCGAGTTAAAGGGCGAGGCCATGCGGGTGTTCGAACCATTGGGTTTGAACATGACCACCGCCGTGAACATGTTCCTCAAAGCCGTGGTACGCGAGCAAGGCATGCCGCTCAACCTGCACACCGGTAACGGCGATAATCCGCGGAATCCCGACGATGGCGAGAAATGAGCGCACGGTTCACGGAATCGTCCGATTGCGGATATTGTTCTCATGACGGGCAATTAGCCCAAGCATGACAGTAGGAAGAAAGGAACTCTCTCATGACGCTAAGAAACGGGGGGGGGCGATAATCGCCATGTAACCCCGCCCGGCGATGGCTCGCACCTGACTACGGAAGGTGGTCGGTGATGGCGAAACAGGAAGTAAAGACCGACCTCTGGGTGGCGGAGCAGCTCAAGACCAGTGGCATCGACTTCGATGCACAGGGCAGTGACGTCGAAGGAATCAACGAGGCGTTGAAGACGGCATCCAAAAGAGGAACCGGCAAATCCGGCTACCCCGAATACACGGCCGTAATCGGTGACTTCGTGCTTGTGATTGAAGACAAGGCAAACCTTGACAAGCACATCAAGCTGGACGACAACAATGTGCTTGACCTTGGAACCAAAGCCGTCACGGATTATGCCGTGAACGGTGCGGTCTTCTATGCGAAGCATATTGCGCAGAATTCGGACTTCCACGAGGTGTTCGCAGTTGGTGTGTCGGGCGACGAAAAGCATCACCGCATCACTCCCGTGTTCGTCAACGACAGGGAAGGGTACGCTCAACTGGACGACCTCGAATCGTTCATCTTTTTCTCTCTGGACAACATCAGAGAATACTACGAGCGCAACGTTCTGAAAATCGACACGGATGTCGAGAAGACCACGGAACAGATACTCAAGGATGCCGCCACGTTGCATGAGGATCTGAGAACGTATGGCTCCCTTAAGGACCAGGACAAGCCGCTCGTCGTCGCTGGCATACTCCTCGCCCTCGATGAGATAGAGTACAAGAACTTTTCGATTGACGACCTCGTTGGAGACCAGCTCCCCGGCTCGCGTGACGGTGACAAGATAATGAAGGCCATTGAATCCAAACTGAAGAGGTCGAACATCGGTCCTGACACCAAGGTCCAGACCATGCTCGGGGAGTTCAGAATCATCCGTGATTCATTCCGGCTGAACGAGGTCAACGAGACGCTCGGAATGACGCCTCTCAAGAAATACGCCTCATTCCTCTATAAGCACGTATTCCATGCCATCAAGTATCAAACCACCAGTGAGGACTTCATTGGCCGTTTCTATGGCGAGTTCATGAGTTACTCGGGTGGCGACGGTCAGACCTTGGGCATCATCCTGACACCGCGTCACATCACCGACCTGATGTGCGAGATACTCAACATCGGTCCCGAGGACAGGGTTCTCGACCCGTGCTGCGGAACCGCCGGATTCCTCATCTCCGCCATGCATCGCATGCTTTCCCTGTCGTCAAGCGAGAGCCAGAGAAGGAGCATCAAGAAGAAACGGCTCTATGGCTTCGAAATTCAGAGCAACATGTTCGTCATTGCGGCATCGAACATGATTCTCCGCAAGGACGGCAACTCCAACCTACAGTGCTGTGATTTTCTCAAGCAGAATCCGTCGCAGGTGCAGCTGGATGGCGCTACAGTCGGCTTGATGAATCCTCCGTACAGCCAAGGGTCGAAGGACGACCCATCACAGTACGAGCTGAGCTTCGTGGAGCATCTGCTTGACTCGCTCACAGAAGGTGCGAGAGCCGCAGTCATCGTGCCTCAGTCCTCCATGACAGGCAAGACCAAGGACGAGAAGACGTTCAAGGAGTCCATCCTCAAGAAACACACTCTTGAAGGCATCATCACCTGCAATCTAAACACGTTCTATGGCGTTGGAACCAATCCCGTCATCGCCGTATTCACCGCCCATGAACCGCACGAACCCGAGCATGTGGCGAAGTTCATCGATTTCCGCAACGACGGATACGAGGTGCGCCCTCATATCGGGCTCGTGGAGGGCGACTCAGCAAAAGACAAGAAGCAGCACCTGCTGGACGTATGGAACGGTCGGGTCGAAGCACCATCCAAGTTCTGCGTCCAGTCCACAGTAAGATCCGGGGACGAATGGTTGCACTCGTTCTACTACTTCAATGACGAGATTCCCACCGACGCAGATTTCGAGAAATCCATCGGAGACTACCTGACGTTCGAGTTCTCCATGATTATGCAGGGCCGCGAATACCTGTTTAAGGAGGCAGACGATGCAGAGCGCTGATGAAAAGCAGTGGCATGATTTTGTCCTTGGTGATCTTGCGACCATCCACTCTGGACATGACATATATGCCCAAGAACGCTTCTCCGGTAACACACCATACGTGACAGCAGGTTCAAAATGCAACGGAATAGGCTATTTTGTTGGGAATGACAATGATTCGATGGCAACGGATTCAATCTCAGTGGCTAGGAACGGAGCTATAGGAGAAGCGCACTATCATCCATACAAGGCCTTGTATGGCAACGACTGCCGTCGAGTGGTGATGAGTGGTGTATGCAATCCTCTGGCGCAGCTGTTTATCGCTCAATGCATCTCAAATCAAAGAAGCACATTCAGTTACAGCCGTAAACTGGGAACTGGTCGGCTGCAGAATTTACACATCCTGTTACCTGTCGCTGATTCCGGAGAACCTGATTATGAGTATATGACCGAATACGTGCGTAAATATCGCGAGGCCATGCTCAAGCGATACCGCGAATACGTGAAACAACGGCTCATGCGGATTGGTGTGATGGTGGACATCTCTGCTTTGAACGAGAAAGATTGGGCAGAGTTTACACTCGGTGACCTGTTCACGATTGGAGCGGGCAAGCGGCTGGAAACACGCAACAAAATTCCTGGGAGCCGTCCTTTCATCGGTGCGAGCGATAACGGCAACGGAGTCACAGGATTTGTCGGAAATGACAATGTATCGAAGGACGGCAATGTTTTGGGTGTGAACTACAACGGTGCACCATGCATTGCGTTCTATCACCCCTACGAGTGTCTGTTCACGGATGACGTGAAGAGGCTGCATCTCAAGAATCGGTCAGACAATCAGTTTGTCCTGCTGTTCTTCTCAGTGGTGTTCGCTATGCAAAGAGTGAAGTATAGTTATGGTTATAAATTCAATGAACAGCGTATGAAGAGGCAAAAACTCATGCTCCCGGTTACCGATTCCGGCATTCCTGATTGGGATTACATGGAGCAGTACGCCCGCAACATGATGATTTGCAAGTATCGCGCATATTTGGATTATTTGGAAGCCTAGGCTGAGCAATCAGACAGTTACGTCTACTAAAAATCGCTTCGGAATCACACAAGCTCCGGAGCGATTTTCGTCATTAACGACAATGAAATCAAAAGCTCAAACTCGTCCGACAGAACCTACTCGTATGTCAATTCTGGTTTAACAGAGCCGAACGAAAAGGATCTCGACGGCCATAAAGGCGGGAAGTGACCGATGAAACCGGATACCATGGATATGAAAACAAGCCGAAGGAGCATGACGATGGGCAGCAGGATCGTGGAACGACTCATATCGGAAAGGGATGCGGGCTACTCCAACGGCATCTACGTGGACACCCAACTGCAGTTCGCGTGGAACTCCAACCACATGGAGGGATCCACCCTCACGCCGAAGCAGACCGCCCAGATCTTCAACACCGGAACGTTCACCATGGACGGGACGGAACGCGTCAGCGTCGACGACGCGATCGAGACCAGGAACCACTTCATCGCGTTCCGCTGGATCCTCGACCACGCCGACGAGCCCGTGGACAAGGACCTCGTCTGCCACCTGCACGCCATACTCAAGAACGGCACAAGACAGGCCGACGAACCCGTATACAACGTCGGAGGATACAAGACGGAGCCCAACATCATCGGCGACATGTCCGCGCCGGCGTGCGTGGCCCTGCCCGAAGACGTTCCACAGGCGATGGACAGACTGTTCGACATCTACGCGCATCTCGAGGACGATCCTTATCAGATAGCCCGCGCGCATTGGATGTTCGAGAAGATACACCCCTTCTCCGACGGCAACGGCAGGGTCGGCCGGCTCGTCATGTTCAAGGAGCTGCTGCGCATCGACGCGCTGCCCGCCATCATCCACGACTCGCTGCACGACAGGTACACGCACAACATGAGCAAGTTCCCCGAGGAACCCGGATGGCTCGTGGATCTGATCCTTTTCGAAAGGGACCTGTATCGCAGCAAGGTCCTGGACCGTGTGCGGGCGGACGTCGACTACACGTACAACGACCGGTGGAGCGAATCGGACCATACCATCCAGCTGCGGGAGGACACGGAATTCAAGAACGCGTTGGAGGCCCGGTCGAAAAGCACCGTCGACCAACTCCAGGAGGATATGGACGACCTGCTCTGGGGCGGTCCGGCGGACCTGCCGTATCCGACCGCGGAACAAGCCCCGCAGACCGGAACCGACACCACCGGGAACGGGATCGAACCATAGCCAGGCCGATGCCGGTGACCTCTACGACGAGGATCCCCGGTGTCATACCCGAATAAACGAATCCGACGGGGAGGACGCGAAATCGGATGGAAACGTCACCCTCGTGATGGCCGACGGGGCCACCGTCTCGATCGGATCCGGAACGGGCATGGGCGGACCCGAATGCACGGCCAAAGCCGGGCGTCAGTCCAGTATCCCCGAACACCGGATCATGGACCATCGGCCGAGGAACGACGAATGAAATCGGACCGGCCGCCCATAGTCCGGCGCCCATGGGGCCGATGTATCCCTCCAAGGTGACGAAACCCGCTGCGCGCGCCGCCATACCCGTTCCCGGCGACGACCATCCCGACATGGGCGGGAAACAAGCATGCGGGCCCGTCCCGTTCCGGGTGACGGGACGGACGGGAGCATGACCCGGTATCTTCGCCATATCGGGGCGAGACGGCGTGGACATGACATGGGACGGAGCCTCCCGACCAACGGCACCAAGGAAGACTCTGTACCCTCCCATCTCAACGCATTCACCGCAACCCGAACGGAGGGAAGACAACACATGTCCGAAAACGCGCAGACCATGACGGAATTCACATTCGCGCCAGGCGAAAAGAACATCGTCGGCGACAGGTTCAGTCCCAGCGTCATCATCTTCTGGCTCAAGACCTCGATCGCCGCGTCCAGCACCCGGATCCAATACAAGGCTCCGAACACCCTGTTCGGCCTGATCCCGTTGGGAGCGTCCACCAAGACCATCCCGTTGCGCAACGTCGCCAGCGTGGACACCGACACGAAATTCAACCTGGGAAGCCTCGTATGGGGATTGCTCTTCCTGTTCGTCGGATTCGGCATGTTCGACTCCAACGCGATGGTGGCGATCATCCTCCTGCTTATCGCCGCCGCGAACCTCGCGAACGTGATGAGCGCGAGCCTGGTGTTCCGTGACCCGAGCGGCGGGGCGAACGCGATCACCGTGAGCGTGCTCGAGAAGGACAGGCTCATGGGCCTCGCCCAGGAGATCCTGGCGCTGGTGTTCACGGACGCGGACCAGCTACGCCACGAGGAAAGCATGCACATGGCCGAAAAGCAGTACGAGGCGCAGACCAACAGCGTGCTCATCCAGCAGCGGATGCTCGCCAGCCAGCAGGACCGACCCGTCCAGGTGTCCGCATCCACGGGCCCGGACACGGAACCGGCGCGGACACCCGAACCGAATGAAAAGGAACCCCACGCCGACACGGACCCGCAGGATCGGCACACGATCTGAAACGATCCCACCCACACGAAACACGAGGGGCGTGACCCGATACGGGCCACGCCCCTTTCCCATATCCGAAGCCGGCGTCAGGAAAGGCAAGACCGACACGAAAGAAAAAAGGGGAGAAGACCCACCGTTATCGACCCCCGCAAACGTGAATCCATAGGAGCATGACCCGTTGCCACGCAAGGACGGACGAGACAGGCCCCACGGCATGGACGACATGCCGGACCATCGGCATAGGGGAAGGAAGAATCCCGAACATGGAAGACAGAACAGCCGAACTGACCGACCGGACGGTGAACTTCGCGACGGTCCTCGCCGCACGGGCGCGGGCCGCGGACCCACTGGACGGAACCGGCGCCACGCGCGGCGTGAACGCGGCATACGCGCACATGAGCAGGACCATGACGGAACTCGGCATCCATATCCCGCAAGAAGCGCCCCTCCCGCAACCCGGGCCCGGGGAATACGCGGCCACGGCCGAGAACCTCTACCATGACCTGATCGCCGGCAGGCCCTCGGCCGGTTCCACGGACGGACACGTCCTCATCCGCCTCGCCCAGGCCGTCAACCGCGCATGGGCGGAACTCACCCTCGCAAACGGAACGTCACAGGCATTCCATGCCGGCGACATCGACGGATGAAGGACGACGAGATGGTGAAGACCCTCGAGGCCCTGACGCACCTGGCCGGACAACTCGACGGGATCGTCCGCAACGAGCTCGAGACACGCGAAGCCATCGCCCGGATGGACGGACAACTCGACATCATCCGCATCCAGATCGGACGACTCGACCCACACACCGCCACACGCGTCCACGGACGCCACGCACGAGGAAGGAACAACGCATGACCGACACGCGCACCTGCACCCTCTGCAGCTGGCCCACCGACCGGGAACACAGCGGCACATACATACTCACCCTCGTACAGACCAGCGGCGGAATCAACAGCCAACGCCGGGAACTGACCATCTGCGACCACTGCCTTGAACACCGCGACACCATCGCGACCATCGGCCGCGGCCGCGAAGGCAGAACCGCGATCACCGTGAACGGATACGTCCGAGGGAAAGGAGCCAGACAATGACAGCCTCACCGACGCCACGCGCCGACGACATGGTCAGGAACCAGGCCGTGGCAAGCCTCATGCGCCAGGAACTGACCGACGAGACACCGGCCGAAAGCTACTGCCTGGGCTACATGGCCGCATGGCATGACGCGATCGACTTCTGCATCCGGATCGAGAAGGAGCTGGAACGATGACCCGAAAGACCTTCACCAGCGAAGAGACGGCCATCCTGCGGACAAGCCCGGCGGTGATCAGGACCACCAGCCGCAGGATCACCTACGCCTCGTGGTTCCGCCGGTACGCCGTCGTCATGAGCCGGCGCGGGGAACGTCCCTCCGACATCTTCCGCGGCGTCGGGCTCGATCCGGGGATCCTCGGCACGAAACGCATCGAACGGTGCATGAACAGGTGGCGTACGGAATACGCCGGCACCGAGTTCGGCCCGCACGAGGTCGACGGGCTCCTCGGACATGCCGGCAGGTCGGACGCGGAAGGCCTCCTGGAGTCGCTGGACCGCATGAACGACCAGCTCGACTGCCTCGCCGCATGCGTGAACGTGGTCATCGCCCATACGCGTGACGTCATCGCCGGCATGGACGCCACGCGCAACGCCATGACGGCCGCGAAACGGCAGTCCGCCCGGCTGCGCGACGCCATCCAGGCCGACAGGCGCTGACAAAGAAACCACATGACCGAGTCCGTCACCATCCCCGGAAAGGAAACCATGAAGGACCACGTCAAACCCAACGGCCCGGTCCCGTCCGACACCCATCCGCGCGTGGAACACCGAAGCCGGAAAACGAAAGGACCGGAAGAAAACCCGACCATGAACGCGACCGGCTCGACCATCCCGACGGGACCGCGAGGGGACCATAGGCCGGAAGACATCGAACTATGCGACAGGATCGCCAGACAGATGCGCCGGCACAACCTCGCCCACAGGAACGAGGAAGGAGACGCGTTCTGCTGGTGCGGACTACGGTTCGCGACCCTCGACGGACTCTACCGGCACTGCGCCCGCCACTACCTCGAAACCATGGACGCTCGGACGGCCATCACGACGGACGGCCGTCAGACGGCCCGGAAAACCAAGGAAAGGAAAACGATATGAAAGACATGAAAGACGAGACGAAGGCCGCATGCCCCATCGCATGCCCATACTGCCATGCCAACGCGGGATTCGACCGTGAACGCATGAACGGGATCAGGACCGATGAAACGACGCATGCCACATGCCACGCATGCGGCGGACGCTACCGGATCCAACCGGTTCACCGCTACCTCGTGGACAAGGAGCCCGAACGATGAGAATCACCTTCGACGGGAACGACAGAGCCCACCTCACGGGCCTCAAGGCCGTGGACCGTTGCGGCGAGACGCGCATCCGCCGGAACCACGGCTTCGCCGAGGAGACCATCCGACGCGTCAGGGCCGGCGGATCGCCCGCACGCCCGTTCGAACGGGCCGGCCGCGGGCCGAAGATCATCGGACGCAAACGCATCGAACGATGCATCGCCCGTTGGAAGGCCGCCCGGCCCGAAGGAAACGACGTCCACGAAACCACGGAAGAAGAAGAGGGGAAGGCATGAGGAACGACGATCCTGTCATGAAGGCCATCATCCTGCTGGCCGCCAGCATCCTGTCCATCATCCTCACGCTTGCGGGCTGCGTCATCGCCCCGGGCCTCGGATGGCTGTGGCTCGTCATGCTCGTGACCTTCATCGCCGCGGCGGGCTTCTGCATCCGGACCATCATCGGACGACGACCCCGCCGATAACGCGACGGCGACACGTGGACATGACGGGACGGGAAAGACGCCTGTCGGCGATCCAGGACTCTCAAAGACAGAAAACAGGCGACATGCGGCCGCGCCACATGCATGACAGACCCACGGCACGCAGCCAGGCCGCCAGCCGCCCGTTCCCGCCCGCATGCCCCTGTCTCGCCGGGGCATGCGCATATGCGTCGACGGCCCTCCACCGCAAGCCGGGTGGAGGGCCGTCGTCATTTCCTCCGCACGGGAGCCGGCGGAACGCGCGGTCAGTCCCGACCGTCGGATCCCGGGTATCCGATGATCCGCTCGTCGACCAATCCGCGCAAACCGTCGCCGATCCGCTCCACATCCAACAGCCAGGCCGTGTCCAGGCGCGGATTCCACAACCCCAGCCGGCGGATCGACCTGTAGACGGGATAGCGCGAATGCAGGCCCATCCGCCAATACGTCAGGACCTGCAGCGTGCCCATGGGGGTCGGAGGCCGCTTCGAGACCTTGAAATCCCATAACGTGTCGCATGTGAGGAAATCACCGTCGCCGGAGGTTATCAGATCCGTGTAGCCGCCATCGAAACGGAAATCACGCCACACCACAGGACCGTACTCGTCGAGGAACGCGAGACTGCGGGCGACCATGCGCGACAGGTTCCAGCACGTCGGCCCGTCCACGTCGATACGCCGCGGCCGCCAGCCCCCGGGACCATGCCTGGACGCGCGGTCGTAATCCAACAGCATGCACGCGGCACGGATCGACCCGCCGGAGAACCCGTCCACCATGGAAACGAGCCGTTCCGTCCTGGCGCCGTCACCCACCAGCCGTGCGCCCGTCAAAGGGATGCGGAACGCGTCGCGCACATCGGATCCCGTCATGGCGCGCGTCATGTAATCCACATACAGGCCGGCGATGTCGGCGGGCACGGTCTCCGCCACACGGTCATGCAGGGGCATGGGATCGTCCATCACGCGACGGGAGAACAGGGAGACCGGCAGCAGTCCGCCCGGAGGCTGATGCCACGCATGCACGCGCGCGACCACGCTCATCGGATGCAGCCTGCGACGCAGATCCGTCTCGCGTCGTTCGGCCTCCATCATCTCCTCGGCCGACCGCAAATCGAAACCATACGCGTCCGCATCGCGATAAATCATGTGACCCTCACGCGGGAACGGGGGAGGAGAACGCCGATGGACGATAGGACCGGCGGCACGTGGCTTGCCGGGAAGCCCGGCACCGTTCCGAAAGCCTCTTCGCCATGCCCCGGTCCGCTTTCGGGCCGCTCGAAGACGGTGTCGTTTCCGGATTTTCCGGGAGGATGGGGGTTCTCCGGGACGAAGGTGAACGTGGACATCCGAACAACCATCGCACATCCCGATTGTCATTCGAAAGACAGCCCCGGAGAAGCCCTGCGGCCATGCTACACAGTCATATCCCGAAAATGGCCGACACGTCCCGTGCAACGGTGCGCCACACCACGCTCGAAACCGCATGCAAACTCGCCCTCGCGCTCGGAGTACGCGCCGAGGACCTCCTCGAGAACGATGCGCGCGAAAGCATCGACAAATGGCATAGTCCCGCCATCCCCGGCATCCGAGAGCAACATGAACGCGACCGACGACCGGACGGAATAGGGCCCAAAGGCTGCCGGGCCTCATCACCGTTCGGATCCGGAGACATGGAATTCAAGCCCTTCGAACCGTTCGAGCCATTCGACTGGAGCAACGAAGAAGAGGACGAGACCGAGAAGGATATCAAAGGCAAGAAGAAAGGCAAGGGCTCGGATGGCATGGGACTTCGCACTCCCATGCCATCCGAGCCCTCCCTTTTTATGTTCCCTCGTCCCAATCATTGCCGATGCGTCTTTACTTGGCCTCCGCCGATCCTCCCGCATGCGAAAGAACCGCACCTTCCGCTCATCGAATCTGAATTTCTCCAGTCCACCAATCGGAGTCGGTTCAGAATGGGTGGCACTCTTACGTCCTCGTGTCAATCAACGTAAATAAATGATTGTGGAGCACTCTTCACCTCGGGCGCATACTCCGACAAGGTTCGGGGCCTGCCAAAACGGCGCACGGATCGCAGTTCGATGGCATAGGCCGTCTCCCTGCCGGCAAAGTAATCCATGAACCGATCATGGCTGATGCCACCATGCCTGTTCGTGCGCTTCCAGATGTCCTCCGGAGTGGATTCCATGATGCCGCCTATCCGTGCCTCGGCCACAACCCTGCATTGCGGTCTGGTCGCATAGATGACGAGGATATCCACATCCTTACGTTTGAATATCCGACGGCGGAACTCATAGATCTTCTCTCCGGAGAGGATCTTTTCAGCGTACTCCGGCTTAACCGACAACAGGGCCTTCACCATTAGCCTCTCCCATCCTGAGAATCGTTTCGAATGGATGTTCGTTAATTACCACGCGGGTTAGTCGCTCGTTGGCATTGATGACCTGCGCGCTGATGAGTCCTTCCCGGTTGGGACGATGGTTGAGGGGAAAGCCGAACAGCATCGAAATCACTCATCGGTGTTCCCCACCGTTCCGGAAATTCTCAAGCCCCTTCCCGTCTTCGGCTTCCATCATCCGACTCTTTTTGGACGGTCCGCAATCATGCCATCACGCCGTAAACGGACCCTCCGCCTGCGGCTCCGGGACCATCCCGACAACGGACCGTGCCCCGCCATGCCCTGGCGCGGCGGGGCCGGGAAACGGAACGGCACGCAGGCGTGCCGCCATCCTGTGATTTTCTTTCGGACCGTTCGGCTACGCCGAATGATCGTGACGGCCTGCCGCGTCCGCGCCACGCATCCCGAACTTCGTTCGGCGTGCTCGCGGACGCTGCGGCCGTCAGCGCTGACGCTCGACCAAACGGTCCGAAAGAAAAAAATCAGGGACTAACCGGATTCAAGGAGGTTCATCATGAACGACACCGCAACCATGACCATCAAACAGACCGCAGAAGAGTTCGCACGCGCGAGGGAACGGCACGATTGGCGGGAAATCGCGGGCGAGTGGTTCGAAGCTCCCGTCAGGAGATGGATCGGAACCCTCGACGCCGACGGCGAGCCGGAAGACGATATGGGGGACGCCGTCATCCTCGCCGTGGGCATGAGGGAATTCCTCTCCCTACGGGACGTCATGCTCGTCGCCGCCATCTGCGGGGAACGGACGGACTTCACCGCGGACAGGGCCATCGACTTCCTCAGACGCCCGATGATAAGGAACAACGTCCGGTGGATGGAGAACATGCTCACCGAAACGTTCCACGGGTCGCAGGCGCCCGACCGGCAACGTTGCATGAAAGCCGTGGACCTCCTGCTCGCCCTCATCGGCCGATTGGACGGCGAGGACGACGGATGGCAGGCGCAACCCTATGCGACCGTCGCGTACATCCTGTGGTGGCTCGGCGACGAACGCGCCCTGCCCATGGCCGTCCGCGCCCTCGCCTGCGACGGGAAATGCTCCCTCGCCATCATCGTGGCCAGCGCCATCCGTGCCGGCATCCACCCGGACTGGACGAACGCCGAATGACAGGCAATCCGGCCGCCCCCCGCACCGAGGCGGCCGGAACCGCCCCGGTGCCGTATGACCGCGGGATCGACCCCGCGCCATACGGCATCCCGCGTCCCGCGTCGGCGGGCCGGAGGGGACGTATCCGCCTCCCCCTTCCGGACCTCCCTCACGGCCGGAAACCCGATGTTTCCGGACCTTCGCGAATCCCGTGGCCCGGGACCGGCGGCCCGGGCCACGCGTCCAACGGAACGGCACGCAGGCATGCCGCCGCCCAATGGTTTTTCTTTTTTGCCGGTCGGCCAGGGCCTTGGATCATATCGGCGTCGCGGAACCCGTCAAACCCGCCGCGCACGGTCCCAAGGGCCCGGGGCGTCGCGTTTGACGGAACCCTCTCAAGGCCGATAACGCTTCGCTTGACCAACCGGCCAAAAAGAAAAAATCAAGGCCGCAACAGGATCCCAGTCAAGCGAAAGGAACAAGAAATGTTCGGATTCCTCAACCTCCTCACACCAGACGACCGTGCGGAACTCGTCGGCAACATCCTCCTACTCATCGTCATCGCGATATCCACCACCGTCGTAAACGCCGGCCGTATCCGCCGACGCATCACCCGCACATGGCGAATCCTCAGGAAAGGCACCTCCGCCACCCGCACCATCATCGGCCGAGCAGGCATCCGATAGGAAAAAGAAACGTCGGGACGTCCGATATCAACGGGCGCCACCCGTGAAAAACCGGAACAAAGAAGGGCAAGAACAATGTGCAACTACAAGCTGACCGTCACCATCAGCAAGTCCACCGACATCGTAGACGGCGGCGGCTGGGCCACCGGCATGACCTGGCGCAAGACAGTCATCCTCGAGGAATCCGAACGGACCAACGCCATCGCCCTGCGCGACCTGCTCAACGGCGGCAGGCCCGCGACCGACGACCTGGGATACCTCATGTGGGACCGCTGCTACGGAATGTGCAATCCGCAATGCTGGCAATGGGAACTCGCCTGCCGTCACAGCGCATGCGTCAACCAGATCCTGCGCAAGGCCGGCATCGACTGGCCCGAGGACGGTCTGCCCGACATCGACCTGCCAACCATCACCATCAACCTCGCAATCAATTAATCGGATAAGGAGACCGCCGAACTCGCATGGCGGTTGAAACAGGAAGGCAAGACCCAGAACGAGATCACGCAGGAACCCGGCAAAAGCCAGTCCACCATCAGCACCGCGATCAGCCGCGAACGCAACCGTCGCACGGGCGAAAGCCCCGAACCGTCAAGGCCCGGCGACGAGACTCGCGGCATGAGTCAAACCCCGGTTCCCGACGGCGCATATGATCCCGTCATCCCGGCCGATCCGAGGTTGAGCGAAAAACAACGCGGACGGATCGTGAACCTCATGAGGGAAGCGTACCGGCAGGGCGTCGCGCAGGCAATGAGCCAGTTCGGCATCGAAACCTGACGAATACCTTCGAAATCACCATCATCGGAAAGGAAAGATCCTTTGGAAACCGAACGCATCATGGAACGCGTGCGCAGACTGCTCGCCCTCGCCAACGATCCGGCCGCGTCCGACAACGAGCAGCGTATCGCCCTCGAACAGGCACAACGGCTCATGGACAGGCACGCCATCGAGCAATGGCAGCTCGAAAAGGACCACGACGACATCGAGATCATCCGCAAAAAGATCGACCTGGAAACGAATCCATGCAACCGTTTCATGGCCAGCCTCGCGTACATCGTGGCCCAAGGGAACCGCTGCCGTGCCACCTACTGGTTCCGCAAGGCCGGAAACGGCCGGAGCGTCATCACCGGAATCACGCTCTACGGCGTCCGCTCCGACGTCGACAAGACCGAGGCGATCTGGACCGCCATGGAAACCAGCCGCGCCGTCATGTGGCGGGAACGCGCCAGGACGACACGCAACGCAAAAGCGAACGCCGCCTGGAGGAACGGCTACTACCAAGGCTTCCAGGAGGAGATCGCCCACCGGTACGAGATCCTCCGCCGGGAAATGGAATCGGACGACACAGGCAGGGAACTGGTCGCCGTCCGCTCCGACCAGGTCGACGCGTGGATCGAAGCCAACGTCACATTCGCCGCCGAGCATCCGAAGCTGGCCAGGACCGCCCGGGCCAGCCGCGCCGCCTACCGGCATGGCCGCGAGGACGGATCACGCCAGGCGATCGGCCTGACGGAAACCGGCGGGACAAGCCAACGGACCCTGCAGACAAGACGGAACCAGTGAAAGGAAACAACACCTGTATTGGGATCGCTACATCAACCGAAATAATCCACGTCGCATCGGACCACTCGACAAGCCGCTCGACACGTACGTGATGCTTGACACGGAAACCACGGGACTCCATCCCGAGGAAGGAGCCACGATCATCGAGATCGGCGCATTGCTCGTGACGCCGGGCAACGAGAACGCAAGGCCGAGGTTCGAGCAGCTGGTCGACCCGCAACGTCCATTGCCGGAATTCATCAGCCGACTCACCGGCATCAGCGACGGCATGCTTCGGAACAAGCCCACCGCCGATGCCGCGATGCTGCGCTTCCACCAATGGCTCGACGACGTCTGGCCGGCCGGCAGGCCATTGACCGTCATCGCCCACAACGCCGAATTCGACATCGGCTTCCTTGACGCGGCCGAACGCGCCCATGATCCGGACGCGAACGAGTTCGACTGCCGTTGGCTGTGCACGAAGGAGATGAGCTGGGAACTCAACCCGCAGAAACGCCATCACCGCGTCAGCGACCTGATCGTCGACTACCGCATCGGGGACGTCGAGGAACATCGCGCGCTGTCCGACGCGATCCAGGAGCAGATGATCTACCGGGCCCTATGCCGGGAAGCGAGCATGCGAGGGAGATGGGGACGGGAACGAGTCTCATGACGGGTTGCCTCAAATGGTTGGCGTCATGCGTGCCGGCGCAGCGAACCTGATAGGCTGAAGACATGTATTCATCGGGATCCCCGCCCGGGTCCTTTGAATATGGGGTTGTTTCAGGGGAGGATTCCAACCTCCCCTGAAATGTCTTTCACGGGCCTCATCCCGATACTGGTCCATTGCCGAGGGGAGCGAAGAGGCAACCTCAAACGGCCGATCGCAGGAAGGATCACAGGATCAAGACCCGCAAGCCACGGCATCCCAACCGGAAACAGCTTGCGGACGATGGATGATATCAGCGAGGATTGAAGTGGAGTGAATGAGCCCGTCAAAAGAGACGGGCCATCCACGAGGAAAGGATCCATCATGGCAACCATCAACCAGATTCCCATGACCATCATGGGCAATCTCGTATCAGGCCTCGAACCCAAGCGCACGTCGGGCGGCAAAACCGTCGTCAACTTCCGGGTCGCGCAGACCAGCAGCACCGAGAGGAACGGCAAATGGGAGGATGGCGCGACCACGTTCATCCGATGCGTGGCGTACGGTCCGATCGCCGAGCACATGACCGAGTCCGGGATGGGCAAGGGCACAAGGGTCGTCGTCACGGGACGATACGTGCAGCGTGACTATCAGACCGAGGCGGGGGAGAGACGCAGCGTCTACGAACTCGTTGCGGACGATATCGGGGCGTCGGTACGATACGCGACCGTCCGGATCACCAAGGTCAACGGAAACGCACAGCGGTCCGTACCGGCCCAACAACAGCCCCGGACGATGCAGACGGATCCGTGGCCGGCCACGACCCAGGATCGGTTCGCGGAACCGCAGGAACCGAGCCTCTGAATCAGGAAGCCGAGATTCGAGCCCATGACGTGTCCCGAAACGTCATGGGCTCGAATCGTCCGTGGACCCATCGCGGAGACACCGACCGTTTACGGGCCCCTGGTGGACCTGACCGATATCGAACCAATGGACCCATGCGACCCGGGTCATTCGGACCGTGGGCTAAAACCAGCGAAGCAATGTGAACCGAACCGATATCGGACCGGTCGAACGTGACCCGTCCTCCCCGGACCGATCGATATCGATGTCCGATAGGATCAAAACCACGGGTCAAAAGACCCGGGTCAGAATTTGACCCGGTACGACCGGGGAGGGTCAAAAAGACAGATGGACCCGGAGGAAACGGCCCGATTCCAACGATTCAGTCCGACGGGTCAAATGACCCTCCGGCGATCCAAGCCGATCCGGCCCCGGATCCCGTGACGCCGATATCGGCTCATGGCGGGGTCAAATGGTCCGCAGACGGCCGGGTCAAAAAGAGCCGGATCAGAATCGACCCGACAGCCGGGCGAGGGTCAAAACGTCGCCGCATGCCACGCAGAGGATTACCGCCTCATCTCGAGGCAATGATGTTTGGCCCTTCTCGTGTGCCGCATCCGGAACGGTCGAAAGACGGGAAGGGCCCGATCCGTTCATGGGCCTTCCGGACCGGTCCGGGCCACACGGGTGAACCGATGCCGGCCCCTGACCCGATATCGGCGGGACGACGATCCTTCACATGGGTCAAAACCCGCGGACCGGGACCGGATATGATCCGCGCCGAAACCATGCACCCGGGGTGCCCCTTCCTCCCGGAACCCGGAACCAGGCCAAGCAGAAACCAGCAGAACCGAAAAAGCCAGACCCAACGAAACCAGGACAAAGGAAAACACAGAAAGACAGACCAAGCAGAAAGAACCAGAAAAACAAGCACCCACACCACAACCAAGCCAGAAAAACCAGAAGACCAGAAAAAGACCCCGAAACCAACAAACCAGAAAACCCAACATCACCAAACGACAACCATGCGCGTCTTGCACCCGCCCCGTTGGGGGACGCCGAGAACGGCGTCATTCGTAGGTCGTGTGACGTGTTTAGATGGGTTTTCGCCCGATATCGCGACAAACCGTATGGGAATCCGCGTGGGATGGGCATGGATGGCAGTGAAAAACCGCCCGTGTGCGAGGCCTGCGGCAGGCCCGTGACGGAGCGCAGCAAGGTGAACGGGGCATGGCTGAAGAGCCATCGAGGGTGCAAGGACCGGATCCGGACCATCAGGCGCAGGCGTGCGGCCGAGGAGAACGAGGAGCGTCTCGAGGCCATGTTCCTCGAAGCGTTGGAGGACCGCAAACGGGCCGCGAACCAGTGGCGGTGGCAGATCGAGAACCGCAACGAGCTCGCGGACGAGCACGACCGGGTCCTGGCCGCCACGCTGCTCGTGTCGTACCGGTGCATGATCGCCGCCATGAACGTCATGCCGTCCGCGCTCATCCAATATCGGGAGCCATGGGCCGTGGACCTGACCCGGATGCTGGGCCGACGGACAGTGGCGCTCATCGCCCGACGTGACGGCTGGACCCACACCGCATTCTGGGAGCATGATCCCGAATGCGGCGAGGACGGCACGCTGACCCGCGTGGGCGCCGGGGAATGGGCCCTGCCGATGGAAGGCATGGAGGACGAGTACCGCGACGATCTGGATCATGAGGACGGTCGGGGCCGGCGGACGTTCTCGGACGTCAAGGCGCTGCAGCGGCTATGGGCCGAGGACCATGTCGGCGGCCAATGGGATCCGGGCCCGTGGCGGTTCAAGTGACGACACGGCAAGGACCCGGATTCGAAAGGAGGACAGATGGCGGTACATCGGATAGACGGGATCTGCAGGCATTGCGGGAAGCATACGCAGGTATGGGAGGACGGATACTGTTCGGGCAAATGCCGTCGCGGCGCGTGGCGTGCCGGCGACAGGATCATCGCGGGCGTATGCGAGGTGTGCGGCCGGCCCGTGTGCAAGCCCAGGAGGGGACCCGTGCCGCGATACTGCAGCCGCCGATGCCAGCAGCGACGGTACCGTGAGAAAAGGAACGTGCGGGAGGCCAGCCGGCAGCGGGCCGGCATGGAGCATCTCCAACGGCTGAAGAAGGAGACGGAGGACCTCAGGACACGCATCAGGGCATGCAAGGAACACGAAAGGATCCTGGGCGAACAGGCCGACAGGCTCAAACAGACGTTCCGCGACAATGCGGACCTCCTGCTCAGACTGGCCGCAACGTCGGACAGGGATCTGATCGACGACGCGCCCAAGGGAGGCTACATCGACGAACTGCGCAAAGAGGAAACGACATGGCAATGAACCTCACCAAACTCGCGAACGCGGAATACACGCTACAGGATATCCAGGAAGCACTCGACGCGGACGGGGCTACGGTCGGCACGGGACCAAGCGGATACTACACCGCGAAAGGCAACCCGCCCGGACGGTGGATAGGCTCCGGCGCCAAACTCCTGGGAGGCTCCGTCGGACGGACGGCATCGTCGAAAACGGTCCGCAGCCTCATCAACGACAGCCGTGACCCGTCAACGGGAAGGTTCCTGGGCGACGTGAAACTCACCAAGGGCGACGACGGCGAACCGCCGGTCGCCGGCTGGGACTACACCACCAGACAGCCGAAAAGCGTCAGCATCCTATGGGCGTTCGGCGACGCGGAAACACGCAGGGGCATCGACGAATGCCTCCAGAAAGCCACGGACATGACCATCGCCTACCTCGAAGACGAATACGCTTCGACGCGGGCGGGGCAAGGAGGGGTCGCATCCGTGGCATGCGACGGCGTCGCCGGATTCGTGTTCGACCATTTCGACACCCGTGACGGCGACCCGCAACCACACAAGCACATCACCATATCCAACCGCGTGCGCAGAAGCTCCGACGGGGTATGGACCGCGCTCGACGGCAGGAAACTGTACTCCAGCATGGTCGAGATCTCCGAAATCCACGAGAACCTCCTCCAGGACCTGCTCACCCAACGATTCGGATGGACCTGGACCACCAAGGTCAACGAACAGGGAACCAAATCCGTCATCAACGAGGTGGACGGGGTACCCGCCGAACTCATCGAGGCATTCAGCGGCCGTCACAGCGAGATCGCGAAACAGGTCGAGCAGCGGGTCCAACAGGAAGAGGCCCAGACCGGACGGCCCGTCAGCTTCCAACGACGCGCGCAGATCGACCTGGAAGTATGGCAGGCCACCAGGAAGGCGAAACCGGAAATCCAACCCAGCCTCGCGGAAAAACAACGGCACTGGTGGAAGAAACTCGGGCAGACGGCGCCCGACATCGACATCCGGCACGTGTGGGACACCGTCAACTCCCGCAAGACCAGCATGCTGCACATCGACTCCACCTGCCAGGAGGACATCAGCCGGCTCCTGCTTGACCAGATCGCCGACATGAGCCGGACGGGCAGGAACGGCCTCCAACTCGAACGGGAACTCGTCGACCTGTCCTACCGCAACGTATCCAAAGGCCGGACCACATGGAAGAAGACCAACGTGAGGGCCGAAGCCGAACGACTCCTCAGAAGCGTCCGCATCGACCCCGAACAGCGGATCATCGTCGCCAACCGGATCGCGGACCTCGCCCTCGCACGATGCGTCAAACTCACACCCGGCAGATACCGGATCCCGCAGGACGTCAAGGACAGTCCCACCCTCACCAACGGCAACGGCGTAAGCGTGTTCGACGACGACAAGCTCGACCTATACACCAGCCGGGAGATCCTCGACGCCGAACATTATATGATCGGACAGGCCGGGAAGCCGGCCGTCACTGGATTCACCGCGGACGAGGCCCGCATATGGCTGCAGGGATGGAACGAGCACGCCGGGCGGAACGGCGGATACCCGCTGGCCGCCGACCAGTTCGAAGCCGCCGTCTACGCATTGTCCAACCCCAGAATGGTCGGCGCGGTCATCGGACCGGCAGGCACGGGAAAGACGACCACCATGCGCGCGGTGGCGGACGCATGGCGCGCCAAATACGGTCCCGACAGCGTCCTGGGACTGGCGACCAGCCGCAGGGCCGTCGGCGAACTGAGGAACAGCATCGGATGCAACAGCATCACCATCGCCAAACTCCTCTACCACAACGACATCGACCAGATCGAGCGACACCGACGCGACATCGCCGTGCTCGACCAGCAGATCCGGTCGACGCCCGACCCGGTCCAAAGACTCGCCTGCCGTATGCGGCTGAGCCGGATCCTCGCCGAGGAAAGCACCTACTCCATCCGGCCGAACCAGCTCGTGATCATCGACGAGGCCGGCATGGTCGACACCAGGCACATGGCCCAGGTATCAAGAATGGCCGAACTCATGGGGGCCAAGGTCACCCTGACCGGAGACCCGCTCCAACTCGACAGCGTCTCCGGAGCCGGCGGCATGCTCGGCTGGATGGAACGGCACGGCATGTATCAGATGCTCTCAAGCCTGTGGCGGTTCACCTCCAAGGCCGACAAATGGGACGGGGACCCCCACGGCGGAAGGGACTCCATCCGCAGATGGGAAGGCGAGGGACGGGCGACGCTCGAACTCAGGAAAGGCGGCGACCGCGCCGATCCCGAAAGCGTCGCCGCATGCGAACGGCTCGTGCAACGGTACGTGGACCACGACCGGCTCCACTGGGGAGAGGACGTGCAATTGGAGGAGGAGTCTTACGTCCAGTGCATCGAATGGCAGGACCAGGGCAAAAGCACCCTGCTCATCGCCGGCACCAGGGATCAGGTCAGGGACATCAACAGACGGTTCATCCTCGAACGACGTTCCAAAGGGCAAAGCGAAGCCGACCCCGCCAAAACCGTCGCGCTCCGCGACGGCCTGGACGTCGGCCGAGGAGACCAGATAGTGTGCAGGAAGAACGAAGACGACATCACCTCCGACGGCAAGTCGATGGAAAACGGCATGACGTTCCGCATCGAAAACGTCGGACGGCGGGACGTCTCATGCGTAAGCCTGGTTGACGGCAGCCGTTGGGAGATCCCGCGGGAATTCCTCGAAACGGGATGCGAAGCCGGATACGCCTGCACCGTGCACCGCTGCCAGGGCATGACCGTGGACCGTTGCGCGGTACTGTTCCCGTCCGACGCGAACACCCCATGCAACCTGCAATACGTCGCAGGCAGCAGAGGCAAGGAGGAGAACCACTTCTACTACGCCTGCCCGGACGAGGAGCAACGCAAGATCAGACACCAACTCTCCGGCGTCGAGACGGACCCCAAGGCCATCGCCATGTCGCGTATGAAAGCAAGCCTGCTCAACCATCCCGACGCCGCGACCGCCACCGAAACCCTGGAACGTGAACGGACGGACCGCATGGACCTCAAACGGCTCATGCGCGAACACGACTACGCCGCCGGCCTCATCTCCGGCCCGCACCTCAACGCCATGCTCGCCAGACGCCACGATCCCAAAACCGTCGACAAGATCACCCGTAGCCCAAGCTACGAATGGCTCCGCGGCGTCTGGTCACGCGCCTACATGACCGACGCGAAACGCGCCCTCGCGATCATCGGCCAGTCGCTCGACCCCGACCGTCTCAAAGGCCGTCGGCCCGACCGCGACCAGCTCGTCGGGAAGATAGTGCGAACCGCCAGGGTTCTGCATCCCGACCGGATGGACGATACCACCTACCGTATCGACATGGACGTCAGCAGGGACTCCGAACAGGCGCGATACGTCACGGAGATCCTCGAACGCAGCGACATCCCCTACGCTCTCTCCGACGCGCTCGACGGCAAGGCGATCACCATCGACGTGGACCGTTCCTGCATCCCCGCGGTCAAGACCATACTCGACGGCCTGTGCCAGACGGTCAAGGGCTTCGACCAGAGCCTGTTCCCCCAATGGCGTGAACTACGCAGGGAAGAGGGAAGGATCCTCAAGGAGAATCCCGACATGAGACGGCAAAGCCGGCCCGTGGAACCCGACTGGGCCGCCACCATCGCGGGACGGCTCAACGCCGGACTGCTCGACCGGGTGAACGGCGCCGTCCACGAGGAATGGTGCGCTGGCGTCATCCCGCGCATCCGGGCCAGCCGGCACGGCAGCGAACTCGACATCGTAAGACAGAACGAACGACTCATCGAACTGAAAGTGGGCGAACTCGTCCGCGACGCACAAGCCTCAAACCAGCCATGGACCGGACGGATACTCGAAGCATCGGCCGACGACCCGACCCTGTTCCGAGACGTCGTCGTCTACCGGGCCATGTGGCAGGTCGACGAGGAAGATGATCCGCTGGGGGAGCGACCGCCCGCGTCAAGCGGACGTCAGGAACAGCATTGGGCCAACCTCGACGGGCGGATCAACCACACCGACGGCGTCGTCAACCCCGGCAGACGGCACCGGCCATCGGCGAACCGGGACATGTCGGCCGTCAATCATGCGGAGGAAACGTCGACGAGACCGGAAGAGACAACGGCATGGCAGCCATCACGGGAGCCTTCCGACAAGCCGCGTAACGGGTTGCGGATATAAGCCGATGATCCGGGGATGTCCACGTCGTCCATGCCGCGACACCCCAGCCGCCAGTCTCCTTGTCGAGCGGATCGTGCAGGTGCGAATCGGCCGGCATCGGCCGCAAAGCATGTGGAGGAGGAAAAGGACCTCGAAAACCGGAAAGGACGGCGGACATGGCAACCATCACTGGATTGCGCGGATCACTCACGCATTGGCTCGTCCTGGCAAGCCAATGGTTCCACGATTGGGATATCACACTACTGGCATCGGCGCTCATCGTCCTCATCGTGATCGCCGGCGTGACCGGTCGGGCGGCTATGGTTCCACGACTGTGGATGCAACTCGTGTGGGGGACCGTGACCGTCGTCGTCGGACTGATCGAGGTTGCGATCATCTGGACCATCGTCACCCGCTATCTGCCGGTCTGTGACATGGGCATCCTGATACGAAACATGCTTCGACACGAACCACCGACGGTGATTGCATAGGTTCATCCGACGGGACCGACCGAACGTTTCTCCGCCCGACCGACCACATGCGCACGCCTCCGCAAAAGCCGACGATCCGACGACCCACGCGCGGACACGCCGATATCGGCACTAGCTCCTGTTTCGGACATGAAAGAAGACACGGACGGCGGAAAAGCCCACAGCGGCGGGAGGCGAAGGGCAAGCCCTCTGACGCATCCATATCGGGGACGAAACGTTCGAGGGGCCCGTGAACCCCATGACGGGACGAACGATCCCGTCATGGAAGGAACGGGCACATGAACGACACCGACGATCCGGATACCGATATCGCCATCGAGATCCGTCGCAAGGAGGCCTGCAGGACCGCCATCGAGAGCATGGGCCGGATACGGCGGACGCCACGGAACATCCAGCTCCTGCATGACCTGGTCGACGAAATCAACGATCTCAGGCCCGAAAGCGTGATCGGACACTACAGGATATGGCCGTCCGGCCAGGTCAACCGTCTCACCGCCGGATGGAACCTGACCGGCGAGGACGTGAAAGGCAAGACGCGATACGGCGGCTGGGACCCCGAACGCGACACATACATGAGGATCAACGAGGACGGCGACTTCGAGGGACTCGACCAGACGGGTGCGGACCGACTCGTCTGGAACCATCGGGAAGACATCATCGCCGCAGCGTCCTGGACCCCCATCAGCATGGCCTGCATCGATCGTATCGAACGAATGGCGTACCTGGACGACGATCCCATACGCGACGCGCCGGCCAACATGACCATCGAAGTCTTGAATGGGTCTTTGCCGCCGGCCGATCCCATGATCCACCCCGTATCAGCTCCCGTCGATTCCGGACTCGGCATATAGGAGGGGCGGGAATGGACACGCTCATTGACCTTAACCGTCTGCGCGCGGACCTCGACGCCAAAAGACAGGCGTTCGGCGTCAGTTGGAACACGTTCGCCGGGTTCGCCGGCGTCAGCCCCGCCATGTTCAGCCGGCTCAACGCCGGTTCGACCATCACCCTCGACACGTTCGCCAGGCTCTGTGCCACATGCGGTCTCGACCCCGCCGACTACATGCCCGGTCTGGACGCCGAAGACATCAACGACGTCATCGACATGGCGAAAAACCGGTCCATGACGACGACCCGACCCAAGGAGCCCGACATGGCCGGCAGGCTCGAATACCACGGCACCCGGTTCACCCTCGACGACCTGCGCGAGAACATGCGCGCCAAATATCGGAACGAACGGCCCAGATTCTATTACGACACGCCCGACGGAACACCGCTCGGATACGTCATGACCCTTCCGGACGGCGGCTACATCGCACGACTCGAAGACACGCAGGCCTGGCATGCCGGCCCATACGACTCCGAAAGCGACGCGTTCGAAAACCTGTTCCGGATGATCTCACGATACCATTCCGTCGATGACCCGCCCGCGCACGCACGGGGCATCGAAGGCCCGTTCGACGAGCGGAAGGAAGCCTCAAGGCTCTGCGAAACGCAGGCCACGGCGACGGGAGAAAGCCTCGGCTGGTATGCGTTGCCGGCACGCGACGCGGTACGGCAGACCATGGATCTCGCGGACATGCTCGAACGCCGATACGCCGACAACCCGCACGTCACCATCAGCATGAACGACACCGGAAACCCGGTGGGAACCACGGACCCCGCCCGTGTGGAGGTCCTGATAGACATCGACAACGGCACCGTCTTCACCGCGGGGGTCGACATGGATCCGAACGGGCGTACGCATCCAAGCCTCATGCGCCTCGACGGCGGCGAAACGACGAAAGCGGAACCTCTCGACGATATGCGGCTCGATGAGAAGGAGACCGTGGACCTCATCGACGTGAGAATCTACGAGGCCGGCCTGCAGGGCCGTGATCCATGGGAGGGCGACCCGTGGGCCGATAACCTGAGCCGATCCTTGGAGCCGGTCGAATCCGACGCCATCCAGACCTCCGGCGTTGACCCGTGGGCCGGCATCGGATCCGGTACGCTGCCGCTGCCCGATCCCATTGACGGTCCCGGACTCGACAGGTCCGACGATCCCGGCCTCGACATGTAGGAGGGGCGGGCACGACGACATGCGTTTCGAAGGCGAACGCGAGGCCGGCGAGCCCATCGCCGGCACGGTAGCCGTCAGGAAGGCGACGGCGCGGAAAAGACGCCCCGACCACTGCCGGGCCGGGCCGATGAGATCTTCCCGTGGGCATGAATCCATGGGCGAGGCGTCCGACGAGTTCCGGGACGCCCTAGAGAGGGCTATGTCGCGCCAGTTGAGAGAATTGCTCGACTAGGATCCGCAATGTCTGTAGTCTTCACCAGATCTAGGCACATCAAGCCCGGCGACGAACTCTCGGACTTCCATTGAGGCAGGGAACCTCGCTCGACTCGTGGCTGGTCCGTCATGTACTCAACACGTTAGACAGGGTCACCACCGTCACCTACGTGGCCATGGATGGTGCCGGTGTGTTGGACGGCTTCTACCCGTTGTCTGCGAACAGCGTGAACTGCATCGGCATCGGTCAGCGTCTCGATTCGGAGCGACACCGACTGATCCGACAAGCGAATCGAATATGATGTAACGTTACTTGATCCTCGTGTACTCCTTGACAAGGTTCATGGAACAATACGTGGATACACAGAAGTTCATCACACAGGTCGCTGCTGGCGCCAGCCGTATAAACCTCTGGTTGTAGAAATCGAGGACATCGGGATCCAGGAAGCCCGCGCACACATCGAAAAATAGGTTCGATACAAGCATCAGTACGGAGCTTGCAAAGAACAGCATCCAAATGATGGATAACCGCAGTATGAGAATCTTTTTGTTCTTTGGATGGATGTTTCTCGAGAACAAGATGAAGACCCAAGAAACAATGGTAAATAAGGCGCCTGTCGAATAAAGCAGGCCAGGAATCTTGTCATACATGGCACCACCTCACTTCAGTTACAGGTGATCTGGCTTATTGATGTCCTAGAAGGTTCAAGATTGTATGGTGTTTTGAGAGTGCCATACCTGACGTGGCAATCAAATTGTTCTTTCATCATTTTTGATGCAGTCGGATAGGCTGTCCAATGGCGACTCGAACTAAATTGTGGAGGAATCGTTGCCCATGCCGATTCAGCATAATAATAGCGCGTTGGAGTGGCTGCAGCAGCCCACCAAGTAGGTTGCAGAGATAGCGACCACATGCCATCGCGTGCGATCCAAACTCCTCTAGAAAACCATTGATTTGACCAAGAACCGCGTGTAATTGCGTTATCTGTTTGGATGTTAGAAGATCGCTCTTCCTCTGCCGATGCAATCAGATATTGCATCACCTCATCTTCCGTCTTCCCGTATACGTTTTGCCTCGAATCTTGAACCCAAGAGACTATTTCCGATCTGTCCATTCCTATTTTTTCATATATCGACTGACTGTATTTTATGTCATCGGCCAATGCCGTGGTTGGAGTGATGACTACGATACTAATAGCTGTTACTACTGCAAAAGCGGACAGAATCTGCTTTTTCATATGTTCTTCTTTCGTTCAGGCCATCCACCTTGAGGGCATTAGGTGCCCCTGTAACATCTACTGGTTAGTGTAGATAACAGAATTTCCGGTAGTGGTCAAGTGATAATGTTTATTAGGCTAAATCCACTTTTTATGTTTTAATTAGCAACGCGTCTTTGCGTCACTTCAAGTATACCTATTTTTCAGCGATTACGATAGTCCTAACGATCTTATCTGCAAAGGTCCGTCCCCCGTTGTCCCATAAAGGCCAAAGGAATCCGATGAAAGGTGACACGAAATCGGCCAAGTGCGCTACCTCTCGTATACCCATTCTCATGCCGGATATGGACAGATTGGAATCCTGATCGAGTACTTGTATCCTCAAGAGGCGGTGTGCCCAAGACTGTCCATTGCGTGTAGACCAGGAAGAAATCACACGGACAACGACCGCAGAAGAGCAATCAATCCAGAACCCTATGGCCCCACCGGGGGAAGATCTTCCGCAAAAAACACTACCCACCAACTGCGATAGCAACGAGGCAGGTAATATTATACGGAGAATATAAGCTACTGCTCTGCGCCACCATATGTTCACTATTGGTACCCCCTTCTTTAATACTGACCAGATTAATGCCTTACCTCAGTTATAAATGGTCAGGATTGTGTCATCAATTCGATTAGCGTGTGTTAGCGATTTGACGGCAAACATACCCCCATGGCCGCGATCCTAACCTTACCTCCATAATTTCTATATATAATCGATATAATAAATCATTATATAAATCTTATTTGATTTCTTTTTTATGGAGGGGACCGTCGGGCTTGCCTGCGACCGTTAAAAAGCCTCGGCCGACCATGGGGTTCCAGATTTCCCGGGCATGCCGGATTGCATCGTGATCCGAGTGAATGCACATATGTTCACGTCATTTGCCCCTGTTTCGGGACGCATAGAGCATGGTATGAACCGCACTGTTCAAACACATTGGCAGACGCCAGCTGAAGAGCATCAAGCCGCAAATGGAGCGACTGTTCAAATTGCGTATACATCATTAGCAACAACACTGAATCAACGAGCTAGGGCGTGAACTTCACCGTTCCCGAAAAGTACCCGATCGACTGGTCGAACCCGAATCTTCCCTCACGGAAAAGGCAAGATAGTGGACAATTGGGTGCGGCTCAGTTCCGAATATGTGGATATGCTGCGGGATAATCCGGTACCGGTCGATCTCAAGGTGGTCTCGGCGCTGAAAAAGCCGATGGCTATTGACATCTACTGGTGGTTGACCAAGCGCGTCTACAACCTGCACGAGCCGGCCACGATCAGCTGGCAGCAGCTCTACCAACAGTTCGGCTCCGATTCCGAGCTCAAGGACTTCAAACGGAAATTCAAAAGGGCTTTAGGGGATGTGCTGGAAGTCTATCAATGCAAGATCACGGTCGGCCCTCAACGCGTGACTGTCTTCCCGAGCCAGACCAGCGTCCCGACCGTCGCACAGACCCGCAATGCAGAGAAGCAGGCGAGGTTGGAGCGAGTGCGTGATTCGCGCTCGGCGTCGGTGAAGGCGGCCGGTCCGGAGGATACGGGTCACTGGCAGACGTTCGACGCCTCCTGGCAGGTGTTCACCACATCCGACCTGTTCGATGTGAACACGGCCCGTGAACACAGGGACGGCCTCGTCCCGTGCGGGGAATGCCGGTACTGCCGCTTCGACCAGAGCAACGAGGAGCATCACGGTGAGAACGCCGAGATGTCGGAGGTACCGCTGTTCTGCTTCTAAGTGTTGCATGAATGGTCCTAGACAACGTTTAGGACCATTCCGTAAGCGGAGGTCGGCTTTGTCTCGTCAATTGAAACCGATGTTGAGGCAAAGCCGACCTAAGGAGGTTGCCGTGATTACTCCCTCGTCTTCTTCATCAGCTCCTCAAGGAGCTTCTTGGTTTTTTCACCATCCACGATGCGGTAGTTGGACTGCCACAGCGTCTTCATCTTGCCGGCGGCATTGGGATTGGTCTCCGTGTCGAACGTATTCTGGACCAAAGAAGCGCCAACCCTTTCCCACATCTCCAGAGGGTCGACCACCCATTCGACTCCAGGGCCATTCTTTTTCTTTTCGAGCAGAGCGCGGAACGCTCCAAAGATCGGCATGATGTAGCCTGCGGAGATGTCGTAGTTGATGGCCTTCTGCGTGAAGAGGGTCTTCACTTTCCCGTCTCGTTTCTCTACACCGCGGAGATTGCCAAAATGAGCCCTCTGACCTGCCTCCGTCTTGTAATCTTTAAACTTCTTGGGCATATCCTCTTGAATTGTTTCGTACAACGATACAAAAGTGGGGAGCAATTGGGAAAGCTGCAGATAGATGTTGTCCTCCGATGGGTTCACTCCGTCATCAGTGTGGTGATCGTCCCATTCCTTCCGATAGTCCTTGAAAACGGCTGCCTTCCCTGTATATGAAGCGATTGGAACTACCGATGCGTCACTAAAGCGATCGATGTTGAACGCATACATGAGTTTGAGCAGTTCCGAGACTGAAGTGGTCTTTTCACTGTCATTGTCCTTATAGGCGATGCTGTCGCCATAAGGCTGGTCGGCGATAGCTTTCTTGATGAAATCGAAGCGATCCTCCAGCATGAATCCCGCATTGCGGCGAGTAGGAGCGATCGTTAAACGTCATCGCCGCGATCTAATAGACGTCAAGCCAACACGGACCGCTTTTATAGAAGAGGGTGAGTCTTCAGGGCTTTCTTACGCTTGGATAAGCGAGAAAAGCTTGGCAAACATAGAAAACGGGTATAACTTCCCATCACTTCCCACTCTCTACAATCTCGCGATTGCATGCCAAATGGATCCGGTGGACTTATTCGAAGAAGTTGCCGAAGCGTTTTCCGCCCATGACTCACCTTACGGCAGCTTGATGGACGAGGATATTTGACGGCAATGTTTGTTGCCAAGTATGATTGTCTTGTGAGAGACGTGAACAAGGACGACGAGCCGCTGATCCTGCCTTCTGCGTTCAAGCACGGGGTGTCAGAGGGCGATATCCTGCACGCGTGGCGCGAGGCCCGCGGACCGGTGGACATCAACTACGACCGGGACCCTCCCACGTACATGTACGTGGGACCGGGGGTCTCCGGCGCGGTGTGGTACGAGATAGGCACGGCGTCCCGCGTCGGATACGACGTGGAACTGATCGTGCATGCGATGAAGGCCCGCAAGGGCTACCTGCGAAAGGAGGGGTTGCGATGAGGTTCGAGGACCTTCCCCAGACCGAGCGCGAGGCGCTGGCCGCGTACGGATACGAGATCGCGGCCGAGATGGAGGCCGCGGAGGCGCCGAGGCCAGGCGATCCGACGCTCGACCCGCGCTACGACCCGTCACGGGAGCTGCGGAGGCTGAACTACCAGCGCCGTGCGCTCGAGCGCGAGATCGAGGTGACGGTCATGGCCAGCCGCGGCCGCGGCCAGTCGTGGAACACCATCGGGCGTGCGCTCGGCGTCACCGCCGAGGCCGCTCGACGCCGTTACGGCGTGCGGACCGCCACGCGCGCCTGACCCGCGCACATGGGAATTCGTAATATATAAGCCTTATATGACAGTTATATAAAGTTTATATAAGTTTTATGTGAGTCCTATATGGATTCGGTCAGTCATCCTGCTTGAGCCTCAGGCGTATGCCGTCCACGATGAGGCGAGCACTGCTGGTGCTGAGCCGTTCGGCCCGCTCCCTGAGCTCCTGCCTGAGGTCGACGGGGACCATGAAGCTCATCATGACCTTCCTTCCACCCATGCCGTCACCCTTGCCCTTGGTGTCCTGCATGTCCATGAGCCTGCCGGTGGGCCTGTCCGGCCTCTTCGTCTTGATCGGTTTGATTGCCATCAGTCGGTCGCCTCCTTGAGTTCCCTGTAGACGTCCTCGTACCCGTACATGCTGCTACCGAACGGCTGACCGTACACGTTACCTAGGTCGGCGCGTTTGGGGATGACGGTGTCGAACAGGCTAGTGTCCTTCTCTCTGAAGTACTCTTGCGCGCTCTTGAGAGCGATGGTGTGGGGTTCGGCCCTCACGATCAGCACGGCGTACGGCTTGCCGGACTCCTCTAGGTTGTCGGAGACGGCCGAGGTCTGCTGGAGGTCGATACTGTTGGGGCTGGTGGGCACGATCACAAAGTCGGCCACGTCCTTGGCCTCGTCGGTGACCTTACCGGTCGGCGGGGTATCGATGACGACGAATCGGCCGTCATCGTGCCCCAGCCGGCGCAGGGTCGCGATGTTGGCGCTCTCCACGGGGAACGGCAGCGGCCTACCGTCCTGCTCGGCGTTCCACGCCCACAGGCTCGCGCTGGACTGCTCGTCCGCGTCGAGCACCACCGTATCGAGGCCGGCCCTCGCCGCGAGGGTGGCGAGGGCGATGGCCGTGGTGGTCTTGCCGACGCCGCCCTTGATGTTCACGACGGCCACGATCATCATTACACCTCTATAACTTCTATATATGACTTATATAGATTATCATGAATCCCTATATAAATCTTGTTTAATTTCCTCTTCATGGAGCGATCCGCCGGACTTGCTTGCGATAGGGCTCGACGGGCGCGGCAGGAACGTCGAGATGCTGTACAAGGCCGTGCGCGGGACCGTGGTGATCTACCACGCGTTCACGCCGCCGACCAAGAAGTTCAGGCGCGAGATCGAACAGCTGAGAAGGCAACGATGAACGGTTTCAGTAACCGCGACAGGGAGCTGCTGGCCCTGGTCGGCCTGAGTGAAGAGCGGGTGCTGGCGGACGAGCGCATGGCCGAATCCGAGACCGAACCGGACGACCTGAGCGGCCGGGTGCACTACGGGCTGCACCTCGCCCGGCCGAACGAGCAGATGGTCAACGTGAGCATCAGGGTGCCCAGGTCCACGCTGGACGGTTGACCGCCACGGCCAAGAGGTACCACATCAGCTGCAGCGAGTACATGCGCCGCAAGCTCGCCTCGCCCTCGCTTTGAGGGGTTGCGATGAGGTTCGAGGACCTTCCCCAGACCGAGCGCGAGGCGCTGGCCGCGTACGGATACGAGATCGCGGCCGAGATGGAGGCCGCGGAGGCGCCGAGGCCAGGCGATCCGACGCTCGACCCGCGCTACGACCCGTCACGGGAGCTGCGGAGGCTGAACTACCAGCGCCGTGCGCTCGAGCGCGAGATCGAGGGCGTTACGGTAGGGCGGGCCTGACCCGCCCTACCATCATCCAAGTGTTGCGTGATACGTTACCCATATGTATCACGCGACGTTTGGAGGCGGCATGGGCAGCGGATTGGGTCGGAAGTGCGAGCAGGTGCTGGGGCAGGTGGACCGGCATCCGGGCAAGTGGGTGCGGCTGACGGCCGCGGCCGGGAGCGCGTCCGAGGCGTCCGGCCTGCGCAGGGCCGCGCACACACTCGAACGTCGCGGCCTGATCGAACTCAAGAAGCACCACAACGAGAAAGGGACCTGGCTGGTCGCGCGCAGGAAGTCGGACGAGCTGATTCCCGAGGATCTGGCACGTATCCTCGGCCCGGAGCGCGTCAGGACGGCCCTGGACTCCTACGCGTCCTGCTCGCCGACGCAGTGGCGTCGGAGGATCAGCGGATCCTACGATTTTCTCAAAGACGAACTGTGGAAGTGCTTCCTGGCATCAGGGATGACGATCGACGAGGCGAAGGGCCTGATCCTCATGATGGGCGGGAAGAGGTGACCGAACTCACGGCTCGCTTCCTCTCCATCTAGGCCTTCGGCACTCGGGTCCATGTCCACCACCATCGGGCGGTGGAGGGCGGTTTGGATTGTGTACACGATCCGTATAACTTGCTACACCTGTTTGCCCGGGCACGTGATGGGGCAAGTGCCTTGGCATATGACCGGGAAGGTGCCCGTATGGGCGCTTAACCATGCCCCCTCCCACGCGGATTTTCCATGCGATCTGTCGCGATATCGGGCGAAAACCCATCTAAACACGTCACACGACCTACGAATGACGCCGTTCTCGGCATCCCCCAACGGGGTGGGTGCAAGACGCGCATGGTTGGCGTTTGGTGATGTTGGGTTTTCTGGTTCGGTCTTCTATGCCGTTGCCTCTCTTGTATCTGTCGATGACCTTCTCTGCTCTGGTGTCGTATTCTGCTGTGCCTGGCTGGTTCTTCTGCTGATGCCTTGGATGACTGCTGGTGGTCTGTTCCGTGCCGTTATTTTGGCGCTTGCGCCCTTTTATATAAATCTTTTATACATCTTTTAGACTCCCGGGAAAGCAGTTGGCAGTAGGGGAACCGGGACATTAAAGGACACAAAAAGGGAACTATTGAGGACACAAAAAGGGAATAAGGGACACAAAATTTATTTATGTTTCTTTTTATGTTACGCTGGACTTATGGCGAATGAAATCGTGAAGTACGACAACCAGTTCAACAACCAGGTGCTGCGCAAGTTCACGCCGCTCGAGATCGACCTGCTTATGACCGTCTGCTCCGGACTGCGCGACCACGGCACGACGGAGGAGAGCTTCCCATTCGATGAGCTGAAGAGGCAGATGAACCTGGAGAAGAACCTCACCAACATCCAGTTCGCCAATCTCCTGGTCAGCATGAACCGCCGCCTTCTGGCATTGAACTTCGAGTTCACAGACGGACGTGGCGCTATTCACCAGTTCGCGCTGTTCTCCGATTTCGTAACAGACCCGTACTCCCAGACGCTGACCGCTGCGGTCAACGCCAAGTTCTCGTTCCTGCTCAACGACCTGACCAGCGGCTTCACCAGATTCGAGTTGGAACAGTTCACCAGCCTGCGCTCCAGCTATGCCAAGGAGTGTTACCGCCGTCTGAAGCAATACCGTCAGACCGGCGTTTGGAAAGTTAGTTTGGCAGAATTCCGCCGCTTGCTCGATATACCAGATTCATATCGAACTTCACACATAAACAGCAGGGTTATCAAGCCGATTGAGGATGAGCTAGGACCATTGATGAACCTGAAAGTGCATCGCAAGTTCGCAAAGGTGGCCGCCGGACGAGGACGGTCACAGCTGGTAGGTTTCGAGTTTGAGTTCGATCCGGAGAGGGTGCCCGGCGGCAGGGGAGCGCCGCGCGTGGACCTGAGCTGGTCCGTGCGGGAGGACGCGGCCAGGAGATCGCTGGAGTCCGTCACGCCGCGCCTGGTGGAGGTCAGGGGCTGGGGCGAGGTCTGGTGGACCGGGGACTTCGACATGGCGGCCGCGAGAGGGCACCTGGACGGCTCCCTGCCGGCCGAGCGGTGCGTGGCCTGCCGGATGGACGCGCGCAACGTGGCGGGCCATGGAAGCGCGTCCAACAGCCTTGTGGATGTGCCGTTGTTCGACTGATTCCCGCAGGCCGGGCGGAATGGGAAGGCCCGTCCGGGCTTGCGCTCGGACGGGCCGGGGCCGTTCAGCGGCCGTTTCTCATCGCCCAGACGGCCAGGGCCGTGAGGACGACGTCGGCGGCGATGGGATGCACCGCCGGTGCGAGGCAGACGGCGATGACCGCCATCAGCCAGATATGCGAGCCACTGCGCGGCTCCTTGTTCCGGTTGAGCATGACTGCTCTCCTTCGTAACTGGCCGCGCCGCTAAAGCGCGGCTGCGTCACCAGACCGTTGTCTGGCGGTCTCTCTCAACCCGCGCTACTGGGTATTGATCGACAGGAACGATGGTATCGGTTAACATGGAAAGTGCTGGTTGAGGCGCGCTAACATCTCTCCATCTTCAAGGCGGTGCGCAACGACTTCTTTCGGAGGGATGGCCGATGCCGGTGAGCGCTTCCAGTGCGCTCTTCGTAACTGGCTTCGGGCCGGTGTCTGGAAGACACCGGCCCTTTGTGTTCTCTATCTCGATGGGCATAAAGAACGTCTTAGATGATCTATTGAGTTCTAACTACTCTGGGAGTAGCTTTGTAAGAGAAGTATCTTGTAATTCCAATCAAGGAGGATTGATGAAGGATACTTATTTAAATAAAGCAATTACTATTTTCACAGCTTTCCTCGCTCTATCACTTTGCCTTCTTTTTACCGATGCACATGCCTCAGCTAGCGAGGTTGATCCTTCTCAAGCTACATGGGTCAATCCTCAAGTTCTCCGAGGAGAAGAATCTAGCCCACTAACTCCATATGGGTACGAGGTTTTCTATTCACAGCAGAACGCCAGCACATTTTCTGCCAGTAATATTCAGACGCAATGCATCAGCTCGCATATGCACACAACGTGGTATGGCCTATCAGCAAGGCAATGTAAGGCGGCGGATGCAACAGGAGCATCATTCACAATATTCAATGCCGCAACGGGACAAGCAGTAGCAAAGGTTGACCTTAAAAAGGTACCGTTGCCTCCAATTGGGAAAAGCGTTCCATTGGGATGTGTGGTATCGACCGTGGGATTTATTTTGACTATCCCAGGCATGCCAACCAACACTGTAGGCTGGGTATTAAAGGGTGCGAATCTGCTTATTAGTGCAGCAGGAATTAAATTGAGTTGCTAATGAAGCTAATTCTTCTTCTGCAGCTTGCGTGTGCCGTCACGCTGATCGTCATCGGGATTGTCAGCAGTAATGTCGCCATAGTCTTCATAGGCGTCGCGTCCGCTATTCTGTCAATTCTCGATAAATGGTCTAGATACAGAAGAAAGTAGTGTTAGGGAGAACTGCTGACGGAACGATAAGCGCTGCACTTTCCAAAGTGCAGTGCTTATCGCGTTTTAGCGCCTGTAATGGCGGTGCGGATTCTGGGTGTTCCGCGTCGCGTCGGCGGATTGCAGGTTCTCGCCAAGCTTCTCCGTCAACTACTGCGACGACTAGCATCGCAGTAGTTGACCATGAGTCAGGGTGCCGTGCGCCAGCGCTGCTACCGCGCGCCGCAAGGAACGCGAGGCGGAAGCCGAGGAGAAGGCGAAGCACATGGACGGGGAAGTGCCGCTGTTCTGATCACGCATTTGGGAGTAGCAAGCGACGTGATTGGATATCCAATCACTCGATTCGCGGTGCGTTTCGGCTTGCCGGGGAGACCCGTACCCCATGGTCGGCGGGGCCTCCAGACCGCTCACGCGGCAGGTGCCACCACGGTGGCACCGATATAACACCGTGGGAACACGTAAGGGAGCACCCGCGTGCCACCGTGAAGGCACGCGGGTGCTCCCGTCCTGCTTCCGCCGTCAGATCGCGCCGACGAGCTGCCTGCGCACGTACTCGCTGCGGCTGATGTGATAGCGCTTGGCCGTTTCCGTGACCTTCTCGAGCTGGCTCTTGGGCAGCTTGACGGTCATGGAGACCATCTCCTCGTCCGACTGCGGGAGCATGTGCAGCCCGTAGTAGACCGGTCCCACGAGGCCGTCGGGGATGGTCTCGGACTCGGCTATCTCCGCGTTGCGCTCGGCCTGCTCCTCGGTCATGCCGACCATCGCCAGCAGCTGCCTGTCCCGTTCGCTCATGCTCATGACTGCCTCCTCAGCTGGTTCATCTCGTTCAGGAACTTCTTCGTCGGCGGCGTGAACGCGTGGTAGATCACGATGGTTCCGTGGTTCTCCGCGTACAGCACCTCGACGTTCCTGCCACGCCCGTCGAGGCCAACCAGCATCCATGTGCCGTCATCCCTGCGCGCCTCCTGCATGGCGCTCCTGAACGCCGTCAGGACGTCCTCGACGAACAGTTCCGGATGCCGCTCGTGCACGCTGGACGATACGTAGATCTCCACTCCAACACCTCCAAAACAAAGTAACACCAGAATAACACCACAGGCACACCAAAGAAATGCCTTGGTCGCATTCGCCGCGCGAGCGGTCTGGAGGCCCCGCCGACCATGGGGTACGGGTCTCCCCGGCAAGCCGATTCGCACCGCGAATCGAGTGATTGTGGCCACAATCACGTCGCTTGCTACTCCGGAATCTGCGACAAAGATCTCAAACCAGACCGTTCAGCCACGGATGGGCATAGGTATCCTGCCTACAGCTTGACACTCACGGGATTTCAATCCCGTGAGTGTCAAGCTGTAGGCATTCTTTTCTGCCGTCAAAGAACGAGTTATCCCCACAGAAAAAATCAGCACGGACATCGAGTCTCGCAAGCTGCGCAAGCCTACAGTTCATGGCAGAAGACTAAAACCTAGTTTCCGGGATTACCAAGAAGGTAATTATGGTTCGAGAGAACAAAGGGAACGCTGACGTTCCCGTCACACATTCCAAGAAGATGGCCGCTTTAGGACTTGCTCTGGCATTGTGCTTAGGCGGATATGCCTTGGCTCCATCAGCTGCTATGGCATCCGAAACCACACCAAGCGAACAAACGCAGATTGCTGCTATAGGGCAACCCACTTTCCATGCTCAGAGAGTCAACGGAGGCGTTCAAGTCACACTGGAAAACGCCAAATTCGTTTCGAACAGCGATGGAAGCGTCGCAATCACCTCAATGACTGGACAGAAGCTTGATTCACTCTCTACGGAGTTTGAGGGACGCGGAATTTCCTATCAGGTACTTAGCGATTCCAAGCTAATGGCATACGCGATTGTGACTTATAGCGCCGGTAGCTACGCCAACTGCATCGCGCATACTGCACTGGGCGGTGGTGTCACTGGCGCTATCAGCGGTGCCATCGCTGGCGGTGGTATCCTTGGCGCTTCTCTTGGCGCTATCGGTGGAATTGTTGGTGGAATGGTGTGGGGCCTATCGACTGCTGGGGGAGGAAGTAGACATGAAGACATTGCGCGCTCCTTGGTTTCGCACGGGTGTAGCGACACTGGTGTTCGCGATGCTTCTTACTCTCACCGAATTCATAATGTACGGCAGCTCAACTTTGCTCACCGCAAAGGGGATTCTTGGAATAATCATTAAAACAGGGATTTTCCTTGCTGTCGTGATCTGTGCTACCAGGACTGTCGTCAACTGTCCCGCAGAAGCTTCCGGCAAGTCGAAGGAAAATGCTTGCGGCGGGGATAAACCTGCCGCAAGCTGAGGCCGTTAGCCGCTCCTATGGCTGGCCATCGCGTACGCGCCTATGGCGAGTACCATGATGTCGGCTGCGGTGGTGTCCACCTTGGCCGCGAGGGCGATGACAAGCACCGCCATCAGCCAGACCATAGGGCCGTTGCGCGGCCCCTCATCATTCATGCGCATGATCTGCGCCTTTCTGACCAAGCCGCGCCGCGACTGGCGCGGCAACGTCACCCGGTTATTGCCGGGCGGTCGTTCCAGCCCCTGCAAAAGGCTTTCTCGACATGAACGATGGTATCGGCTAACATGGAAGTGCCGGTTGAAGCACTGCAACTTCTTCCCACTTTCAAGGCGGTGCGCAACGACTTCTTCGGGAAGATGGCCAAAACCGGTGTGGTGGTTTCATTCCCATCCCCTGACTAAGCGTCGGGCCGGTGCCCGAAGGCACCGGCCCTTTGCATTCCTAGCGGCTATGCCGGTGGCGTGATTGTCTGATTTCGGGACGGCTGATCGTAGGCGGGTTCTTTCCCCGTCGCTCTCTGTTTTGCCTGTAGATCCATGAGTTATCCACATCTGATCTTTCTTCATCGTCCCTAGTACCTGTATACCTGTATACCTGGGACTCCGACTCAGCCCTACTGCCAGTAAGCCTCAGGGTACATTGCGGTGGCCAAAGTCCCTCATTTGGTGGCCAAAGTCCCTCATTTGGTGGCCAAAGTCCCTCATTTGGTGGCCAAAGTCCACGCAGTTATCCACAGGCGTGGCCAAAGTCCACAAGTTTTCTGCTAAGGTGGTGGCCAAAGTCCACACTGGATTTCGTATGAAAATGCCCTCGCGAGGCTGGCACCTCCGAGGGCGTGGCCCACCACTAAAAGGGAGTGATTGGCGTGACCAATAGTATCGATTCCAAGGAACTTATTCCTCCGTCCGGCGAACCATGGATGTCCCATGTCTTCATCTCCAAGATCGCAGCCCAGGTGAGTCTTCCCTACCGCAAGCCCAAGGATGGTGCGAAGGAAATAGTTCGGCGCAACGGCACTCTGGAAGTGCGCTACGTGTCCGGCGCCGATTCCCTGCCGTATGGCAAGTATCCTCGTCTCTTTGAGATGTGGGCTTGCACGATGATTAAGACCGGTGATCCGTGCTTCGACTCGGAGACGAATACACTGCATCTGGGCACCACTTTCCGTGAATTCCTGCGACTGATCGGCGTGAACGTGGGCGGTAAGAGCCTGCGTACCATCAAGCCGCAGCTGGAACGGCTTTTTTCTTGTTCCTATGTCATTTCCAATAACACCGCCGCTCGTAGTGAAGGTATGGCGTGGACCGTGGCGAAGAAATGGCGGATCGACTGGCTACGGGGTGAGTCCCAGGAACGCGGGTTGTTTGAGAACTGGGTGCGGCTCAGTTCCGAATATGTGGATATGCTGCGGGATAATCCGGTACCGGTCGATCTCAAGGTGGTCTCGGCGCTGAAAAAGCCGATGGCTATTGACATCTACTGGTGGTTGACCAAGCGCG
>SKEW01000057.1_pt2 | contig 54891 bp, 65 predicted proteins | sample 4841441 | NCBI WGS metagenome assembly SKEW01 (sample SAMN11008799, study PRJNA524170) | human gut metagenome | isolation source: fecal sample from pouch patient p41 | place: Israel: Tel-Aviv | reverse complement strand
CGTAACTGTTCAGTACCTTCACAGTTACGAGCCAAAATGCATAAAAATCACCTTCGGTGATGGCATTTTGGCTTGTATGTCTCGGGATTTTGACATATTCATGTCAAAACACCTCGCGGGACAGTGGCTACTGAATAGTTACAATCCAACTTTATAACCAAGCTGCAGGATTTCACGGGGAGATCCTGTAGAAGCTCCCTCCACACTGTGCATTCTCATAATTTCCTGCAACGCTTTCCATGCAAGTTTTACATAAATTTTTCATTACTGCGCATGCGTATTTTACACAGTTTTTTTATAATCATGACAGTAAAAGAAAACAATATGAATAAAATCAAACACAGAAATGAGGGATCGTTATGTATAAAACCGTATGGAATTTTATGAACCATCATGTAAAAAGCTCACATGTTTCAGCAATGTTTCTCGCAGCGCTGCTGGCGGGATGGACACTGATCGGACTGCTTACCGGTTCTGTTGTCTGCCTGATCAGCGCCATTTCCCTTTTTACCAAAACAGTTGTCCTCTTTTGTTCTGCGGGTTACACAGGTCTGATTTTCGGATTCTTTGGAGGTATCTTCTATCTGTATCAAAAAACTTCGCCTCACAAAGAATCCTCTATAAATGCACCATTACCACTCGAAACCCAAAAGGCAGCTTAAGCTGCCTTTTTTATGATCCCGATGGGATTCTCACCAGAAGTTTCTGTCCGTCCTTTTCCACCATCGTCAGCACCGGAATATGTTTCTTTCTCAGTGCATGAACGACCGGATATCCTGCAAACATATGATCTGCCACATAAACCGCCTCCGGTTTATATTTCAGGATCTGCTTTACCTGTGTTTTCACAAACGCTTTCCATTCCTGCTTTTCCATCACAACTTCCCCGTAGCTTCCATGAAGTTCCAGCTCCGGAAGTTCCGCATAATCCATATGAATGATCCGCGCAGTCTGCAGACCCGGCAGTTTTCCAAGCAGTTTATCTGCCGCTGCACCTCCACCAAAGTTCACAAGTACCGGTTCTTCCCTGTACTCTGCAAGGCTGATCTCGCATGCTTTCACCGCATCTTCCAACGTCCCTGTGGTCAGCAGAAAGCCTCCTTTATGACAGAATCCTGCACTTACCAGCCCTGTTTCTTTCTGTAATTCTTCATTTTCCAGACCCAGCCATTCGGATGGGAAACTGCATTTGTAATTCAGTGAATATTCTTTCTTCTGTGGCTGGATACAGTATCCGCCCCGGTTAGACGGAAAGATCACAAAGGCTATCTCCGTCTCGGACAGTCTTTTCTGACACGGTACAAATTCCGGAAGAATCAGAATCTTCGCCTCGTTTTCTGTCTTTTCACCGGACTGTAACGCTCTCTCATGCGCTTCGAGAATCTCTTCCACCCGTCTGTCCGCCCGTTCATTTCCCAGATACCGCTCGAATTTATTCTCCAGAATCATCCCTGCCACACTGACCGCCTGGAAAAATGCTTCGTCGTTGCTCCCGCTGGCATCCCAGGTCGGATTAAAGTTTCCGATCAGCGCCGCCAGTTCATTCTTCTCACCGGTATTATCGTTGTTATCTAATGGCTGTACAAACGCTTCATCAAATTTCTGTGCCAGTTCTTCTCCCAGGATCTCTGCCCCCAGTGCTTCCCACAAAAGTCCAAGCGCCGCATACGCAACTCCGTTCTCCCGGATCCGACTGTCTTTCTGGTGATGATCGTACTGCCCTCTTCCGATATCAAAAACAATCCCCTCGAAGTCTTCCGGCACTTTATTCCCCCTTGTGATCGTAATCTCCGGGTTCAGATATAACAGCAGAGCTGCAGAAAACACATCATCTGCATGAAACTTTCCGCTGTGGGTAAAGGCAGACGCATGTTCCTGTCTGATCTGTTTTAATAATGTATTTGTTTTCATTATATATTCTCCTCGTATCTCATTCAGATTTTATCATAATTTCCATTCGTCGTTCGCCGACATCGCATCCTGCTGAAAAGCAAAATGCAAAAACTATCATGAACGCCTACTGTTCCTTATGAACAAACTGCGTTTACTCCCACTCACCTGTCCCTATAATATCATAAATCTCATGCAGATCTGCGATCTCATAATCAATCTTTACATCCGCATACCGCTCTTTATGATCCGGATTGTACCAGCAGGTCTTGATTCCGGCGTTGTTGCCACCGCGGATATCGCTGGTGAGAGAATCTCCCACGATCAGTACCTGGTCTTTTTCTACAGGACCGATGGTTTCAAACATCCTTTCAAAAAACTCCACGTTTGGTTTTTCCACGCCTAGGGTCTCGGACAAAAAGATGCTGTCCATCAATTCTCCCAGACCGGAAAGACGCAGTTTTTTCTCCTGAGCAACGACTGTTCCGTTTGAAACCACATATTGTTTCACTTTTCCCCGCAGGGACTTCACGATTTCATAACTGTCATCCCGAAACACGATGGTATCTCCCAGACATAGCTGATAGCGTTCGTTGAACGCTTCCGCCACATCACTGCAGATCCCTTCCGTCTCAAAAAACTCCCGGAATCTTCCGACCAGTACCTCCGGTTTGGTAAGTTCGCCGCATTCCAGCTGTTCCCAGTACGACCTGTTGATCTTCGAATACCGCCTGATCATCTCATCCGTACACTCTCCCAGATCAAACTCCTGAAACAGCTTCTTTATCGCTGCCTTCTCTGCCGCAAGGAAATCCAGCAGCGTGGCATCTACATCCCATAAAATTGTCGTAATCATGCTTTTCTCCTCTGTTCGTTTATCTTTCATGTATTTTTATCATAACACAAAACAGCGACAGGGCACAGATATGTTTTCTCTGTACACTATCGCTGTATCCTTTAACAATAAAATTTTATCTCATCTGTTACAAATGCCTGTTTCCATTTTGCACAAATTGGTTCACCGTCAGTTCCTTCTTTTTGAGTTCCACAATATACTCCGTTGTCCCTTCTTCGAATTCTCTCTTTCCTGTCGGCACAAAACCATGACGCCGGTAAAATGCAAGTGCCCGCTCATTTTTCTCAAGTGCCCACAGATGATCTGCACCAAACTGTTCCACCGCAAATGTTATCAGTTCATGACCGATTTTTCTGCCCTGAAACCATGGATCCACATACAGCTTACAGATTTCTGTTCCGTTCATCTGGATAAAGCCACGGATCAGTCCGTCATCATATATATAGAGATTTTTGAAGACCTCGTCTTTTCTCAGGTAATTATCTATAAAGGAAACAACCTGCAACTCACCGAATGAGTAGCTCTCATCTTTGAATATCGGAAAATAGTTGATTCTGTTATTGCAGATAAATATTTCTGCGATTCTTGATAAATCTTTCTCTTTCGCTTTTCTGATTGACATCTGCTTATCCCTTCCTTCTGTTCGATATGTTTATTGTAAATCAAAACAACGGCACTGTACAGAGAACGAATTTTTTTCAAACACGCTCTGGGCTGTCACAGAATTCTTTATTTTCTGTAACAGCCCAGTTTTCCTACCTCATCTTCTTCCCCAAATATTTTTTCATCGTCTCCGTCAATTTTTTCTCATCCAGCGGTTTTGTCAGATGCTCGTTCAGACCGGCTGCAAGACTTTTCTCAACATCCTCCTGAAAAGCATTTGCACTCATGGCAACAATAGAAATCGTCATAGCATCCCTGCGGTTCATGCTTCGGATATGACGCGTTGCCTCCAGACCATCCATCACCGGCATCATAATGTCCATCAGGATAATGTCGTAGAATCCGGGCTGTGATGCCTCAAACATTTCCACCGCTTCCTTACCGTTGGATGCGGTAAATACTTCTATCTCCTTCTGCTCCAGCTGAAATCTTGCAATTTCCATGTTCAGATTATTATCCTCTGCCAGAAGTGCTTTCTTTCCTTTCAGTGACAGATGTTCCTTCGGATCGTCATCGATTTTCGGATGATGATCCACTTTAAACGGAAGAACGATCGTATAACGGGTTCCTTCGTTGATCTTACTTTCCACCTGGATCGTACCGCCCATCAGAGCCACCGTTTCCTTGACGATCGTAAGTCCCAGTCCCACACCGTTAATACTGTTTAAAGAAATATGCTGTTCCTGCGTATATGGTTCAAATGCATGACGCAGGAATTCCTCTTCCATTCCAATACCGGTATCTTCGGTGACAAATTCAAACCACGCAGTCTCACCGTCGCATCTCAGTTCTTTACAACGACAGTAAACAGTTCCGCCCTTTTTGTTATATTTGATCGCATTGCTGTTCAGATTCAGCAGGATCCTTGAGATTCCTTCCTCACTTCCGATCAGATAACGATGATTAATATATCCCGGTTTCCAGTCCACAACCGAATGCAACCCCTGTGCATCGATCTGAATATTCGTCATCGCGGTAATCTCCATCAGAAGATCGATCAGATCAAATGGTTTCTCCGAAAGTTCAATCGTCGAATTTTCCAGCCTGTTCATATTTAACACATTATTCACCAGCGATACCAGATAATTGGATGCGATCCATATCTTATCCCGGCACTCTTTCTGCTTTTTCATATTGTCTGGAAAAGCATCCGCAATCCGTAACATCCCCTGAATACCATTTAACGGCGTACGGATATCATGAGAGATTGATGACAGGAAACGTCCTTTGGTCTCATTGGCAGATACGGCATGTTCCTTTTCCTTTCTCAGTCTTTTGTTCAGGTTTTCCGCTTCGATCTTTAATGCATTTTCATGAAATTCTTCCGTTATATCCCGTATATAAGAAATCGCCAGGATATCTCCGTTTTCTTCATCCTCATACATCACAATATGATGTTCTGCCAGCATCGGTCTTTGCCGGATCGTTTGTGTCCAGTATGTATGTGTTACATGCGTCTCTCCTTTTTCATAATGTTTCAGAAGCACCGGAATATCAAAAAATGCATAATAAGCCTCTTTCTCCTTTTCAGACAACCGTTTTCCCCAGTAGTCAATTACTTCACTGAATTTTGCATCAGCCGGAAGACCGGTCATTTCATTGACGTTATATTCTTTTCCATCCACTGCCTGATACATCTGACCGGGAACCAGATTCCTGGTCAGATTAATATTATAATACGCACCTGCAACCGCAGCTATTATATGTTCCAGAATGTCGATTTTCTTTTTTGATGTCTCCATAAGAGTTTCCCCCGCAATCTCATTTCCCGATCTCTAATATCTGTCTCCAGCAACTTCTTTCGAATAAAATGTAATAAAAAAGAAACAGTCCACCTGATATACAATCGAACTGTTTCTATCACTTTTGCAGACCACGGAGCATCGCAAGTACCACTTCCTGTTCCTGCACACTCAGATCATTCCATATCGCAAGGACTTCGCTTTGCGGCTGTGTCAGGTCATCCGGATCTCCTTCACAAAAAAACTGCGACAAGGTTACGTCCAGAGCTTCACAGATTTTCTCAAGCGTAGGCAAAGATGGCAGACTTTCTTTTGCCATAATTCTTCCCAGTGAAGACTGGGCAATTCCTGTCATCTGCGCCAGCCGGTATTTGCTGATTCCACGCTTTTCACATAATTCTATCATATTGTCAGCTATATACTCCTCTAGCTGCAAGCAAATACACCTCTTTTCCGTCATTACATATTGATATTATTTTACCTGTAATTTGGAAACTTTATTAGAAGTATATTTCAGAAGTATTTAGTTGCTTTTTCAGAAGTATTTATCAAAAAAAATAAGCATGGACGGATATTTTCTGTTCTTATGCATATTATGTCGCTGAAATTATTCTATATGTATTTTTATAGTAACATATCTTTTCTGAATTTTCAAACATTATAATACGCTACTTTATACTTATTAGGTCTCATGCAAGCACGGACTTCGGCACATTGCTCGCGTGAATCTAAAAGAACCGGCAGGTTTTTCCCGCTTCCTGCCGGTTTTTCCTGATCTTATCTGTTTTAATGATTGTCTGCTATATCACAGCATCTGTTTTTCAGCACTTCTTCTCCGCCAATCAGCTGTTGTTCATATTCGGTATAGGCAGGACAGCCATAGCTTCCGAGGAACTTTCGGATCCGGTCATTCCTTGTGAGATTCGCTGCGAATAACGTCAGCTCTGCCCCTGTACCATAACTTTCTTCCAGAAATGCAAATCCCCGTTCCAGATTCTGCGAGATGCGCTCCTGCTGTTCGTCACACCGCTTTGTTTCTTCCTCACAGACCTGTTTCAGCCGTCGGTTCAGTGCTTCCTGCCCGCTCTCATGGTCTGCTTTTGCCTGCTGGTCAATCTTCCACAGTATCTTCAACACCGCCTCTTCGGTCTGCCTCTCTTCTCTTCGGATCAGTTCCCGTTCTGTGCGGATCTGCAAACTTTTTTCTCTGCTCTCGATCCAGTCTCCGAATGTCTTTTCTGCATCATTCTCCCGGAAAATACCGAGCTGTCTGCAACTTTCTGTCAGCACTTTCTGTATCTGACTTTCCCTGAAAAACTGTTCGATGTTCTGATCCAGCACAGCCAGCAGAAACACCAGTACCATACTGCGCTCCTGTGGTGTTCCCTCCTGTGCCATCCGGGTGATCGTCTCCCGTTCCGCATCCGAAAGGCTTCCGTCCAGAACCTGTCTGATCCGATAATCCTGTCCGTATTTCCGATAAATCTGATAATACGAAAAAAATTCGGCTGCTGTCTTTTCTTCCTGAAGATACTGCCCCACCAGCATTTTTTCTACCGGAAATCCCATTTTTTCATAACTTTTCAGCACTGCAGACAGATCTTCCCATCCCCGTGCCGTCACAAACTGTTTTTTTCCGTCCTCCTGACGGATCCGATAGAAACGATCTCTGTGTGCTTCCAGATACGACCGGATACTGCCGTGTACCTGATGGAACAATGCATATTCCATCCAGACATCGAGATCCGGCTCCAGCACGATCTTTCGGACACGGTCCAGCGTCGCGATGTCAAACTCGCGCACAGATTTGTTGTATTCCGGCGGGTTGCCCGCTGCTACGATGAGCCAGTCCGGTGGAAGCTTCTGGTTTCCAAACGTTTTGTCCTGGAGAAGCTGCAGCATCACCGGAGCAAGTGTCTCTGAGACACAGTTGATCTCATCCAGAAATAAAATTCCTCTCTTTTTCCCGGTTTTCTCCATGCAGGCATAAATAGAAGCGATGATCTCACTCATCGTATATTCCGTCACGCTGACCTGTGCATCATCAAATGTACGCTCCACGATCTTCGGAAGTCCCATGGCGCTCTGTCTTGTATGATGGGTCATCGTATATGCTACCAGCCCTGCCCCACATTCTCCGGCGATCTGTTCCATGATTGCTGTCTTTCCGATTCCCGGAGGTCCGATCAGCAGAATCGGCCTTTGCTGACGCAACGGAACCAGTGGATACCCGCTTTCATCTTTCTGAAAATACGCCTGCAGCGTATATTGTATCGTTTCTTTTGCTTCTTTGATATTCATCCGTTTTCTCTTTCCCCTGTATTATTGTTCTGTCACCAGCAGTTTTTTTGCCCATCCCGGTATCCGGTCCATCTTCTCACTCTTTTTCACAAATACAAATGCCGTCTCATAATCCGGCTTCTTCTCCGGATAGATCCCGTCACCGTCGGTGAAATAAATCAGTGCTTTCAGGTCGCTGAATTCTCTTTTCTCCCGCATCCGTTCTACTTCCTCGAACACCGGGCGAAAATCGGTTCCTCCTCTTCCGTGGATCACCAGCTGTTCCCGGTACGCTTCCCATTCTTTTGCGGAATGGATCATCACTTTTTCCTGAATAAAACTGTCACACTGGATCAGGCATACTTTCCAGTTCTCGAAAAAATTTTCCTTTTCCTCCAGAATCCTTCTGGTCTCTCCAAGGAAACGGGCTACCATTTCTTTTTTACAGGATCCGGAGGTATCTATGGCAATTACCAGTTCCTCCAGCCGGTTCCCCTCCCGGGTTTCGAGAGGCTCTATCATGGGAAGATTTCCATACCGTTCCATCCCATAATAATAAGCAACCGGGTCAAAGGCATCCTGATCCAGTTTCATCTCCTCTCTTGTAACAGTAAAACGGCGTAAAAACCGTCGGTAGTCATATTTTCCTTTCTCAATTTCGGAAAGTTCTTCTTTCTGACCACCACGATTCTCGCCTCTTCGTTTTCCTCCTGCGCCATAGGTAATCGCAAGTTCTTTTGCGATCTCTTTCCATTTTTTACAGATTGTTTTCTGTTTCTCTGTCTCTTTTCCGAAACTTTCCGGCATCTCGATGCACTGACGAATCAACCGGAGATATTCTTCATATACGTTCTCCGGATTCTCTCCGAAACGGTGAATCAGATACTCCGGATTCACATACAGGCTCTCCCCGTCTGTCCTCATAGCGGTTACCTGCTCATCCGGCTGCATCCGGAGCTCCAGCAGCGCCCTGCCAAGCTCCGGATACCGCCAGCATAACTCATTTTTGCAGTGTTTCATCAGGCCTGTGATCAGCTCCTGTTTCGTCGCTGTATTCGGAGATTTTTCTTTTGTTGAAATATGGTTCTTCCACGCCAACAATACACGGAAGGCATCCCATTTTTTCAGTTCTCCCGCCCTGCTCAGAAAACCGTTCAGTTCCTGCTCTCCAAACCATCCCCTGTCTGCCATTTTTTTCATTCCATCGATATTTTCCTGTACGATCAGATATTCCATGGCGGGGCGGATCCTGCGTTTCAGATAGATTGCTTCCTCTTTTGATATTTCTTCGTTTTCCCGGGTGTTTTGCAGAAAACGTCCGATTACTTCTTCCAGATGTTGTTGTTCATTCATTTGTATACATCACCGTTTTTTGTATTCTCTATCCATCGTAGCACCCTTTATTTTAATTTACAAGCAGATCCTTTTACTGATTTTCCTGTGTTCCGTCTTCCGGCTGGCTGCTCATCGGCGTGATCACAATATTTTCTGCCTCAATACCGGTTTTCCGTTTTACGATATCCTCGATCTGCGCTCTGCTGGCATCATCCACCTTGGTATCCGGTACTACAATATCTGCTGTCTCTCCGGTCAGATTCACAACCACATCAGGAAATCCTTTCGCTTCGAGAAGCAGTTCTGCCGCAGCTTCTTTCTCCACAAGATCAGTCATATTTACCATACTGGCGATTGCACTTTCTTTTTCTGTCTCGGAAAGGGCTTCGTTGTTGATGATCGATAACAGAGATTCTTTATTCTGGGAGCGAATCTGTTCCCGTTCGATACGCGCCTGGGCCATATATGTAGAAGCACCTGTCAGAACAGCCTCCCCCGGTGTCTCCTGGGGCTGTGATTCTGTGCCGGATGATTCTTCACCGGAAGCCGTGGCATCTGTACCATCGCCGGCAGTCGCCGCACCGGTCTCATCCGTAACATCAAGATCCAGATTTTCCATATCCTGCAGAACCTGATCCATATTGACCGAAGTTTCCGCCTCACTGGAGGTCTCGGTCTTTGCAGTCTTATCTTTTTTCCCTTTTAATTGTGCATCGGAATAGCTGATATAGCCTGCTGCAGCAATCATTACTGCCAGAGCCGTGATAATGATCTGATTCTTTTTAAATATTTTTTTCACTGCTGCTCTCCTTTTTATTCATTTTGACGGGTCTCATTTCATTTTTAACACTTTGATTTCGTGGGCTTCGACGTGAAACAATGCTATCACCGCCTCCTGGATCTGTTGTACGATCACCGGGTTGCCGCCTCCCTGTGCCACGACGATCACGCCGCGGATCTCCGGATAGGTACTTGAGGATATATAGGGTGTCTGTCCCCCGTCTCCGGTATCCTCGTACACTGTAGTTTCCCCCGTGGTTACCGTCTGACTGCTCCGCTGCGTCCCGGAATCTCCTTTTTCACTGGAAGTACTGGTATCCTCCGGACTGTCTTTTTCCACCTGTTTCTTCCCGGTAGATTCCATCGCCACCGCCACCTGTACTGCACCCACACCTTCTACCTGCGACAGCACGCTCTCCAGCTGTTTTTCATAAGACTGCCGGATCTGATCGTCGGTCTGCTCCTGTGTCTGCGAAACTGTTGTCTTTTCCTGTGTCTTTTTTTGCTCCTTTTGTTTTACAGGAGCGGCAATCACAAGAAGTAAAAGACCTGCCAGCCCACAGATCAGCCACTGCTCCCGTTTCATCTCCCTGACTGCTGCAAACACTCTCTCCTTCATAGTCTACTCCTGTATCTTTATATTTATATTCCCTTCCGGAAGATTATAGACTTGTGCAAGTTTTCTTTTTACCTGGTCAGGCTCACCTTCTCCGGGGGGATTCCCGTCCGCACGCCGGATCACACAACGGATCTCTTTCACATCCAGTTTCTCCCCGTTAAAAAAGTCCACCCTTACTTCAGTGCTCTCGTAAGACAGCTGCTCCAGCAGTGTTTTTATCTGTCTTTCCATCTCTTTCTGGCAGTTTTTCTGTACATAATCCTTTCCTTCCTGTTCCAGGTATTTTTTCTCCATTGAAAAGTCCTCATATTCCTGCCGGATTCCTTCCGAAAGTGTCTCCCAGGAGAGTATCTGTTCCAGTTGTCCGGCGGTCAATAACGGTTGGATCAATACCAATATCAGCAAAAGTCCCATAAAAAAGCGGATATATTTTCGTTCTTCTCCCTGTGGGATCACGTTCATCAGTACTGAAAGGAAAATAAAATAAAACGCCAGATTGCGCACCCACCGGGCAAGCCATTCCAATGTTCTTCCTCCCTCCGTCTTTTTGTAATTCCCTTTTTATTGCAGGGAACCTGCCAGAATCGCTACGGTCAGCAAAAACAGAATCTCCATGGTCAGCAGAAGCCTCACCAGCAGCCCAAGACTCTCTCCCATCGTGTGGATGCACCCTACCATCCGCTTGTCCGTCACCGGCTGCACCACAGCAGCCAGAAACTGATAGGCAAGTGCGCTGATTCCCATTCGGCAAAGAGGCGCTGCACCCGCCAGCAGAAGGATCACGATCGCCGCTGCACCAAGACCGTTTTTAATCAGCACTGCCGATCCGAGTACTACTTCCGTAACCCCGGAAAACAGGTTCCCCACTCCGGGAATCGCTCCGGCTGTCCTGCCGATCACTGATCGCTTCAAGGTATCAACCGCCGGTGAAATCATACGCTGGATCAGCTGGATTCCTACGATCACGCCGATCATGGATTTCAATGCCCAGAGGATTCCGTTCTTTAAAAGTTCGGTCATTTTTGATAAGAATTCTTCTTTCGTAAGGAAATTGATCAGTTCCAGCACCAGATACATCCGGATCGCCGGAAGAAGAAAAAGTAACAGGATCTTCTCTGTGAGAAAAATCAGAATCAGAATCATCTGGTAAAATGCTGTCGCAGTTGCCACACCGCATGCCCCGGTCAACGCAATATAATACGCCGGAAGCAGTGCTTTCATAAATACCGCCACACCCTCAAGCAGTCTTTCCATCTGACCGGTCATCTCATCAAATGCCTGCAGAAGCAGTAAAAATAACAACAGATATATCATATAAAAAGAAATATCTCCGATCTGATTGTTCTGAAAAACCCCTGACAGATGACAGAACACTGCTGACAGAAGCACCAGCACCAGAATGTGCACGCAGGTTTCTTTTTGGATTCCCATGGCATCCCACACGCCCTGTTGGATCACTGCTTTCCATTGCTCGGTGGAAAATGCCTGTCCGCTTTTCAGGATGTCCCGGATCATCCCTCGCATACTCTGCTTTTCTTCCAGGAGCTGATCCACCGCCATCTCCACCTCTTTCAGATCCAGTTCTCCCAGTGCTTCTTCCTCTCGTGAAAAGTCCTGCTTTTCTGCAGCATACACACAGATCCGGGTACAAAAAAAGAGCAGGAACAGACTGAAGACTGCCATTTTCAGTATTTTCCCACTCTTTTTCCTATCCCAGAAACCCATGGATCGTCTCCAGCAGTGCGGTAAGAATCGGCATACTGATCGCCAGCACTGCCAAGCGTTCGTAGATCTCGATCTGTCCCGCTACTGCGGAATAGCCCGCATCCTTACAGATTCCTGCCGAGAACTGACCGATATAGGTGATACCGATCATTTTCATAAGGATATTCATATATGTAGTATCTACAGGTACATATTGTTGTATTTTTTTCAGGGATTCATACAGATAACTGAACTTTCCCACCGCAAATGCCAGAATAAAGAGTCCGGCCGCCATTGTCAGATAAACCGAGTACTCCGGCTTTGCTGTTTTCATAAAGATCGCAGCCAGTACACAGGCGATACCCGCCGCACCGATCCGGATAATTTCCATATCGCCATCCTCCCCGCCTGCCTACAGAGCAAATAATTTTTTTACGGTTTCAAAAAGATCATAAATATAGGGGAGTACCCAAAACAATACCAGCACAAGCCCGGCAAGACTGGTTAAAAATGCCTGATCTTCCCGCCCGCTGTGTTTTAACACAAGACTCAGGACGGATACCAGAATCCCCACTGCACCGATTTTAAATATAATCCCGACTTCCACAACCGCCTCCCGTCTCAGATAAGGATCACCACCAGAAAGGCTCCCCCCAGGATCCCGAGGCTTTGCCACACTCTTTTCTGTTCCGGCAGCTGATGCTGCAGTTTTTCTTCCCGCATTGCAAGTTCTGTCCTTCCGCTCTCAAGAAGCTGTATCTGCATCTTTGCATCCAGATATCCAAGATGCCCGAGGGTCTGTAAAAACAGGTCCCAGTCTTCTTCCCGGAGACTGGTTTTTTCCCGCACCGTCTGCTCCTGCTCTTTCAGGATCCGTACAAAGGTTTCGCCGGTCTGCTCTTTCAGCCGTTTCGCAACAGATTGCAGATATTCCCGAAAGGGAGACGCCACTTTCTCGCTGATCCTGGAAAATGCTTCCGGCAGTGTATTTCTCGCATAGGAAATTTCACCGATCAGGCAGCTGATGATCAACTGTAATATCTGCAAGTCTTTGATCCGCTGCTGATACTGTCTGCTCCTCCAGTTTCCCATGCCCCAGCCGGCGAAAAATACCAGCAGAGCACCGCTGACCTTTAACACACAGATCTCTGCCTCTGGTACAGGCAGGTTCCCCGTTCATCATAGATTTCCCGGACTTTTCCAATCTTTCCTGCCGTTTCTTTTTGCAGGATGATATAGCGTTCGAAAACATGTTCTTTTATCAGTCGTTCCAGCAGCGGTTTTTTCCGGATCTCATCGATCGAACTTCCGTGAACCGTTGCCAGAAGTTTGCATCCGCTGTTTAGTGTCATCTCGATGGCACGGATATCTTCATAATTGCCGATCTCATCCACGGCGATCACCTGCGGAGCCATTGAGCGAAGCAACATGACCATCCCTTCCGCCTTGCTGCAACAGTCCAGCACATCGGTACGGATTCCCACATCGTTTTGCGGAATTCCCTGATAACTGCCACCAATCTCTGACCGTTCATCCACCACGCCTACCGTATTGCCCGGAAAGGTCTCCCAGCCATCAGAAATCTGTCGTACCAGATCCCGCAGCAATGTTGTTTTCCCACAGCCCGGTGGGGAAATAATGAGTGTATGACACAGTTTTCCATCTTCCGTCACATACGGAATCACCATATCCGCACAACCGGTAATCTGGTGTGCAAACCGGATATTGATGCAGGAAATCTGGGAAAGTCCTTTTACCTTCTGCTCTTCCATGATCGCTTTTCCCGCCACACCAACCCGATGCCCGCCCTGTATCGTCAAAAATCCCTGTTTTAATTCCTCTTCATAAGCATAGAGGGAATATGTTCCTACCGTCTCCATGGTTCTTCGGATGTCTTCCTGTGATACGATACATGCCTGTTCCCTATGTCTCGTCAGAAATCCCTGTTCTGCCACAAAATATTCCTGTCCGTCCTGCCATAAGATCAACGGTTTCCCTGCCCGAAGACGAATCTCCTGTAACCCCTGTGGATTCCAGTACGCCTGCTGTAAGATTTTTCGGATACGCTCCGGAAACAGACGGATAACTTCCTCCCGTTTCATGTACATCACCTCTTACATTTACTATATGTGGACAGACTGTAAATAGAACCCGTTGCCAGGATAAAATATTTTGTTATCTTGCATACTTTCTTCCTCGGGTATTCAGTTCTCCACACATACCATCCCCGAATACCCTTCCGGCATCACCAACCGGTAAAACCTGCATCCCTCATAAGAAATCTCACATAGCTCCCTGCGGATCCCATCCCCGGTAAACTTCAGATAGCTTTCTTTTTTTGTCCAGATCTGAAACAGAAAATCCTTTTTTCCTTTCTCCGTACCCGCCTGCATAAAAGTTTTCCACTCATCCGGGGTACAGATTTTTCTGGCTATCTGTTCCAGTTTTATTTCTCTGTGATACTGGATATCAATCCCCACAGGGACATTTCCCAGCACACAGGCGATCCATTCTCCCGAATGGCTGATATTGAAAAAAAGTTCCGGATGCAGACGCAGATATGGTTTTCCCGTCTCTGTTCGCATTACCGAATCGGTCTCTTTCTCCAGATCATACGCATATCTTGTTTTTATCATTTCTGCTAACAGACGATATCCCGACCGGGACTGTTCTTTCTTTTCTTCCGGTGTTTTTCCACTGACCTGTTTCATCCAGACTTCTGTCTGCTGATCCGGGGACTTCCAAAAAATATGTGCTTCATTTGCATTATTTTCCATTTTTCTGCCCTCCGTTGCCACGCTTCGGTGCTTCTTCCAGTTCCACCAGAAAACGGGAAGGTTCCATCTTCTTTCCGAACCTCTCCTCCACTGCATACAGATGCAGTTCTTTCTTTGCTCTCGTCATGCCGACATAGAACATTCTTCGTTCTTCTTCGATCTCCGGATCCAGAACCGCTTTCTGATATGGCATACAGCCCTCGTTAACATCCAGAATATACACCCTCTCAAATTCCAGTCCTTTGGCACTGTGCAGGGTCGATACAACGATTCCCTCCTGCCGGCGCACTTTCTCCGACTGTTCTTTGAGTTTTTCTTTGTACGCATCCATGGAATCAAACCATTCCTGAAATGTTTTATACCCTTTTGCGCTCTCCTGGATCTCCCGCAGAAGATCATACAGTTCTTCCACTTTGATCTTCCTGTACTGTGCATATTCTTTCAGGAACTCGTCATAGCCGATCCCATACCGGATATAATTGATAGCTGCAAACGGTGCCATATTTTTCATCATTTTCAGATCATGCTCGAACTTCTCGATCCGGTCACACATCCATTCTTTTCCCTCGTAAAACTGATACAGAATCTCAAATGGCACTTCTTTCTCATAAAATGCTTCCCTGGACAGATATCGGTTCGGACGGTTCATGACGGCAAGAAAATCCTTTCTCTCCCGACCGCCCATTGCCAGACGCATATAAGCAACCATATTTTTTGCCAGCCAGTGTTCATACAGATTCGGCAGGACATCCCTCATGGTAAACGGAATGTTGTACTCCATCAGCCGTTCCACTGTCATTCTGCAATTATGATTGGTACGGAATAGAATCGCAATCTCTTTGTGCGGACACCCTTCCGCCAGATCCTTCTGAATCTGCTTTAACAACCAGGTCGTCTCCTCGCTCTCATTTTCAAATGTCCGTATCTCGAGCGGTTTTCCCTTATCATTTTCCGTAAACAACTGTTTTTCATATCTTGCATCATTCCAGCGGATCACATTCTGGGATTTTTCTACTATTTCTCCGGTACAGCGATAATTCTGTTTCAGGATCACCTGCTTCAATTGTGGAAAATCCTTCGGAATCTGCAGCATGATCTCCGGTCTGGCTCCACGGAACCGATAGATCGACTGGTCATCGTCACCTACCAGAAACAGATTATTCTCCGGAAGTGCCAGAAGCCGGACAATATCATATTGCAGCTGGTTGATATCCTGAAACTCATCAATCAGGATATACCGGAACTTTTTCTGCCATGCCTGTAAAATATCCGGATGTTTCTGAAATAATTGGTAGCAGTACACCAGCAGATCATCAAAGTCCAGCAATCGTTTCCCGTGCAGCCGTTTTTCGTATGTCTCATAGATTTTCCGAAACTGCTCATCCGGACAGCTTGCCGAATAATAGTGGCTCAACGGGATCCGACCGTTTTTTACCGTGCTGATCTCTCTTGCCAGCGATTCCAGCAGGTCATTTTCGTCTTCCATCTGCAGGGAAGAATTCTGTAAAATCTGTCGTAAAATCTGATATTTTATTTCTTCACCGGCGATATTTGCCGATGTGATACCGTACGCCTGCCGGAGAATACCGTAAAAGATTCCATGGAATGTACCAAAAGTCACCTGACTTTTTTCCACTCCGCACAGGTGTAAAAATCGCTCCCTCATCTGTCCTGCAGCCGCCTTGGTAAAGGTGACCACCAGGATAGATGAAGGAGCGACCTGATAATTCTGAATCAGTTTACGGGTACGGCGGATAATAACTTCCGTTTTGCCGGATCCCGGTCCGGCAAGTACAAGCATCGGACCATCTTTATGTTCCATTGCCTGCTGCTGTTCCCTGTTAAACTCCATCCTTTCCCTCCATATGGGAATTATTCTGCTGCTTTTGTCAGCTTGTAACCGTGAGGGATTTTGGCAGAACCATGCCAAAACACCTCGCGGAATACTACCTACTGCATAGTTAGTTCAGTTTGTCAATGGCCGCCTGGATTCTTACAAGACTCTCTTCTTTTCCGAGTACTTCCAGAATCTCTGTGGCGCCTGCCGGTGTCATCTGTTTTCCGGAAAGAGCGGTACGGATCGGCCACATCACATAACCAACTTTGTAACCATGCTCTTTTGCGTAAGCGGAAAGCATCTCAAACAGTGCATCGTTGCTGAAATCTTCCTGTGCCTCCAGTAACGGCTGTACTTCCCTGAGTACCTGCAGAGAAGTTTCTTCGTTAGTTTTCATCTTTTTATGCACATACATGGATGTCTCATATTCCGGTACCTTTTCAAAGAAATCCACATGATCTTTGATATCCGGAAATACTTCGATTCTTGTTTTTACCATAGCAGCGATTTTGTGGAAATCCAGATCTTTTGTGATCACTTCTTTCAGATACGGCAATGCCATCTCATAGAATTTTTCATCGTCCATCTTCTTCATGTATTCGCCATTCATCCAGCGAAGTTTTACCATGTCAAAGACTGCAGGAGATTTGCTGATTCTGTGGTAATCGAATTCTTTTACCAGTTCTTCCAGAGAGAAGATCTCATTGTCGGAAGACGGACTCCATCCCAGAAGTGCCACAAAGTTTACGATCGCTTCAGTCAGGAATCCCTGATCCAGCAGATCTTCATAAGAAGAATGGCCGCAGCGTTTGGACAGTTTCTGATGATCTTCGTTTGTAATCAGCGGGCAGTGGATGTATTTTGGGATCTCCCATCCGAATGCTTCATACAGTCGGTTGTACTTCGGTGCAGAGGACAGATATTCGTTTCCTCTTACTACATGAGTAATTCCCATCAGATGATCATCGATAACATTTGCAAAGTTGTAGGTCGGATATCCGTCAGATTTGATCAGGATCATATCATCCAGTTCGTTATTTTCTACTGTAATATCTCCGTACAGCTCATCATGGAAAGTTGTGGTTCCTTCGGTTGGCATGTTGATACGGATAACGTATGGTTTTCCTGCTGCCAGATTTGCCTCGATTTCTTCTTTGGACAGGTGCAGACAGTGTTTGTCATACACGGTGATCTCTTTTCCTGCTACTTCTGTCTTCAGGCTTTCCAGACGTTCTTTATCACAGAAACAATAGTAAGCGTCTCCCTGCTCAATCAGTTTTTTTGCATATTTCATGTACAGACCCTGTGCCTGTCTTTCACTCTGTACATAAGGGCCTACACCCCCATCTTTGTCCGGACCTTCATCATGTACCAGACCCGTCTTGGCCAGAGTACGGTAGATGATATCAAGTGCACCTTCCATAAAACGTTCCTGGTCGGTATCCTCGATACGCAACATGAACTTTCCGCCTTCATGTTTTGCGATCAGATATGCATATAATGCCGTTCTTAAGTTTCCTACGTGCATTCTTCCAGTAGGGCTTGGTGCAAATCTTGTTTTTACTGTGCTCATAATATTTCGCTCCTGTTTTATAATGTAAATGTCCCGGATTGCTGTGTGTTTTGCACACGCACGATCCTTATCCTATTCAAGGTAAAAGGTGTGGAATTAATCCTCCACACCTTTGTTTTTTAAGTATTCAATTATGTCTCCGACGGTTTCCACATCTGACAATTCCTCTGCCGGAATCTCCAGTCCGTATTCTTCTTCCAGAGCCATAACCAGTTCAAATAAATCCAGTGAATCTGCTCCCAGATCATCTTTAAATGAGGTGTCAAGACCAATTGTCTCACCATCACAGTTCAACTGCTCTGCAATAATCTCTCTCATTTTTTCAAGCATATCTTTTATCTCCTTCATAAAGCATTTTCGACTTTACGCCTTTGTTTAACGAAAGTATATCTATTATAAAATCATTTGTCAACCCATTCAGGAAAATATGCAAAAAACTTTGTTTCTCTGTTACTGTTCCCTCTATTCTCAGTAACACGCTTCGCAGTGCACAGAATTTATGCTGTTTCAGCCTCCGTGATGTCTTCTCCCGTCGTCTGGATCCTTCCCGACACACTCAGGGCAATTCCCATCTCTGCCATCAAAAACAGGATCGACGTACCTCCGTAGCTGACAAATGGAAGCGTGATACCGGTTGTAGGCATCAGATTCAATACTACGCAAAGGTTCAGGATTACCTGTAATGCAATATGTACAAAGATTCCTGTCACAACCAGCGTTCCATAAAGGTCCGGCGCATTCTGCGCGATAAAAAACAGCCGGTATAACAGATACCCAAACATCAGCAGTAATAATGCCGCACCGAAAACTCCCAGTTCCTCACACACAATCGAAAAGATCATATCATTCTGCGCCTCAGGAATCGTTCCCAGCTTCTGCGCACTGTTGCCAAGTCCTTTTCCGAAAAATCCGCCGCTTCCGATTGCGTACAGTCCCTGCAGCACCTGGTAGCCGCCGGATGACATATTGGCCTCCGGATGCAGCCAGGATAAGATTCTTCGGATACGAAAGTTATCACTGGTAGTCATCGTCATACCCATGTAAGCAATGACACTTCCTGCCACCACGCTGGTACCGAGAGCCAGTACAACAAAAGGCTTTGTTTTCGGATGTGCAATAAAAATCATAACGACGGCGATTCCTCCGATAATCATACCGGTACTCAGATTATCCGTAAAAACAAAAGCCGCACCCGCCTGTATCATACCAAAGATCAGCAGCCAGATTACTGCCCTCAATTGCTTTACCTGTTTTCCCATCTTGATAACAAGTATAGGCATATAAATAATAATCGCTATCTTGGCTATCTCTGCCGGCTGAAACTGAATACCCAGCTTTAACCATCGTCTGGAACCATAGGCTTCCACTCCAAATGGAGTAAACCGCACCATCGCCATCAGTACAACTGATATCAGGTACAAAGTTCCTGCGAATGGAATCATCAGATGATAATCCCATTTTGAAATAAAGATGGCAACAGCGATCGCTCCCACACTGATCAGTGCCTGCCTGCGGAAATAATACATATCATCTCCATGAAATTTCATCTGTGCTTCATACGCACTGGTACTGTATAACATAATCAGCCCGAAACAGATCAGCAGAATTACAATCGCAAGAAGATTATAATCATAATATGCCCCCCGGTTGCTTTTCTTTTTTCTTCTTTTTTTCTCTTTTTGTTCCATGTAATACCCTCATTTCTTTCCATGCTCCCCTTGAGCGTGTCTGAAAATGATTTTCCTATATACCTCTTCCACGCTCCGGTATCCTGCCGGAGGTTTCAGCCGGATATCTTTGTTCAGTATATCACTATTAAAAAGAGAAAAAAACCCCCAGACATCTCTTTTTTTATGTTTCTGAGATGTCCAGAGGTTCTGTTTTATCTAAGGAGAATGTTTACTTTTTATTCTACATCCTGCAGTGCATCCGTATCTTCTTCACCGGTGCGGACTTTTACGACTCTGTCAACATTGTATACAAAGATCTTGCCATCGCCGATATGTCCGGTATACAGAACTTTCTTTGCAGCTTCGATGACCTGATCGACCGGAATGCTGCTGACTACCACTTCTACTTTTACTTTTGGAAGCAGGGTTGCATCGATTTCAACACCACGGTATTTCTCGCCGGCACCTTTCTGAACGCCACAGCCCATAACCTGTGTAACGGTCATACCGGTGACACCCAGATCGTTCATAGCTTTTCTCAGTTTGTCATATCTTGACAGTTTCGAGATGATAACTACTTTATACATACCGGTATCTGCTGCTGCCGGAGCTTTTACTACTTTAACTGCTGCATTTTTCTGTGCATCAGATGCTGCTTTGTAATCATCTGTACCAAGGTTTGTATTTTCATTGACATCCATCATCATGGTGTTGGAAACATCCATGATACTGAATCCTGAGTAAGCAGATGCCAGACCATGTTCCATTGCATCCAGACCTACAATTTCCTCTTCCTCGGTAACTCTCAAGCCTACAACAGCACGGATCACAAGGAAAGTGATGGTGATGGTTACTACGGTCCATGATGCTACTGCTGCAAAACCGATCAGCTGTTTTCCAAGAAGAGTAAATCCACCGCCGTAGAATAGACCAACCAGATCATCATTTCCAGGTGCGGATGTGGTTGCGAACAGACCAACTGCGATCGTTCCCCAGATACCGTTTAAGCAGTGAACTGCGACTGCACCAACCGGGTCATCTACACGTAATACATAGTCAAGGAACCATACACCAAATACTACCAGCAGACCGGATACAATACCGATAATGATTGCTCCGAGTGCATCGGTTACATCACATGGTGCCGTGATGGCTACCAGACCTGCCAGGGAAGCGTTCAGACACATAGATACATCTGGTTTTCCGTAACGAACCCAGGTAAAGATCATACAGGTTACAGTTGCGATCGCCGGAGCGATGGTTGTTGTTACGAAAATAGAACCAAGCTGTTCTACAGATGTTGCAGCTGCGCCGTTAAATCCATACCAGCCAAGCCACAGGATAAATACACCAAGTGCACCGATTGCCAGGTTGTGTCCCGGAAATGCATTGACTTTTGTGATTTTTCCGGATTTATCTTTCGTGAATTTTCCGATACGCGGTCCAAGAATCTTGGCACCGATCAGTGCTGAGATACCACCTACCATATGAATCGCACAGGATCCTGCAAAATCATGGAATCCCATCTGGGCAAGCCAGCCGCCGCCCCAGATCCAGTGTGCTTCGATCGGATAAATCAGTGCGGAGATCACACCGGAGTAAATACAATAGGATAAGAATTTTGTTCTTTCAGCCATAGCTCCGGAAACAATAGTTGCGGTTGTTGCACAGAATACCAGGTTGAATACGAAGTTAGACCAGTCAAAATCTGCATAACTTGTAAAAATATCAAATCCCGGCTTTCCGATCAGCCCTACCATATCTTCTCCCAGTAACAGGCTGAAACCTATCAGGATAAAGGTACAGGTACCAATACAAAAATCCATCAGGTTTTTCATGATAATGTTACCAGTGTTTTTCGCTCTGGTGAAACCTGCCTCTACCATCGCGAATCCTGCCTGCATCCAGAATACCAGTGCAGCGCCGATCAGGAACCATACGCCAAATACCTGACCGTTCAGAACTTCCATAATTTCTTCTGTCATACTTTTGTCCTCCTCTTTCTTTGTAATGAAAAAAGCGAAACAACGACGCTTTGCTTCTATATATAATATAAGATAAGAAGCTGCAAAACGCCGTTGTTTCGCTTTTTTCAAGCCCTGCCGTATCATCGAAAACAGAGTGTGCGATTTTCTTTGATACGACAAAAGGCACTACGGATGTTTTTCCATAGCGCCTTTGCTTTGTATGGGTGTATCTTACACCTTAGTTTCTATCCTGTCAATAAAAATTTTATAGTTTTTTATATTTGTCACTTCTGTCCATTTTCCATAAATTATTATTTTAATTTTCTACATTTTTACTGTACACATTCTCCCTGACAATCGCATGATTCCCGTGTCAGCCCGATATCAAAGCTCGGATTCATCTGGTAGAAGTTCTTACTGTTCAGCTGATCCTGGAGAGACTGGAGGGCTTCACCGAACCGTTGGAAGTGTACCACTTCTCTCGCCCGCAGAAATCGGATCGGGTCCGCAATCTCCGGAATATCCCGCACAACCCGCAGGATATTGTCATAGGTGCTCCGTGCTTTCTGTTCCGCAGCCATGCTCTCAAACATATCCGTGATCGGATCGCCCTTGGACTGGAACTCACAGGAGTTAAACGGAATCCCTCCCGCCGACTGCGGCCAGATCCCTACAGCATGATCCACATAATAATCTGCAAATCCCTGGTTTTCAATTTCTTCCACAGTGAGGTTGGCAGTCAGCTGATGAACGATCGTGGATACCATTTCGAGATGCCCGAGTTCTTCTGTCGCTACATCGGTAAGAACCGCCATGCAGACACGGTTCGGAGCGGTGAAACGCTGGGAGAGATAGCGCATCGAGGCACCGATCTCGCCGTCCGGGCCACCGGAGTTCAATAGCCTATATAGGTTTTCTTTTAATAGGAAGAAACTCTTTCGATTTTAAGAGTTTTTATAAGAGTTTTTTTAAGATTTTTTAGAGATGATACAATATTTTTACCACTTGTGATTTGACATGTCAAGAAATGTCGCACGATATTTCTTGTCATATTATTATCGTTATGATATTCTTTATTTGCAATAGAATATTTCAGAAATGAAGAAAAGAGGACGATATGTAATGTACCGTCCTCTTTTCTTGTGTTAATTAAACAGCTTGTACCATGTATTCGGTCCGATCACACCATCCGCGGTCAATCCTTTCTCTTTTTGGAAGCTCTTAACTGATGCCGTCAGACCGGATCCAAAGGATGCGTCCATGGCTCCAAAGTAAAATCCCTTGGCTGATAAAATGAATTCCGCCAGATAGACAAATGTTCCGGATGCTCCTTTTTTGATGGTTGCTTTCTTGGCTGCCTTTTTGCAGCTGTCCAGGAAATTCTTGTTAGACGGATCTAGTTTACTGCCATTTTTTCTGTTAGATACATCTTTCCAGATGCAGACTGCAGCTGCTCTAGATCCGCTTCCATAGATGCCATCAACTTCCAGTTTCTTGCCTATATATTTCTGGAGTTTGCTTCCGTAATTGCAGTTGATCCACTTCTGCCCTTTTTTGACATTGCTGTCTGTTTTTGCTGTCGTCTCTGTCGGTTTTGCTGTTGATCCAGAATCTTTTGTGTCTGTTCCATAATCAATATAACAGAATGACTTAATTTTACTGTCATTCCAAGAATACGTCTTTACCGCACAGGAATCTCCGTTTCTGTCGTATTTCTTATTGCTGGTATTTCCCTCGCCGGATTCAAAAGTCTTATTCTTTGTGTCCACGGACAGGACTCTACCCATGTGAGACTGACGGAAGATTATAAGGCTTCCAACTTTCGGAGTACTTCCCAGTTTTCCAGCTTTGCGGAACATGGCTTCCGTAGAAAAACAGCTGTATCCACAGTAGTTCTTTTCTGTCATATTCCAGTGTTTCAGTGCTTCCGCTTTCCCGAACTCTTCCAGCTCCATTGCAAACTGATATGTCGCACACCACGCTTTGTTCTGGCAGCCTGCAAGGCCGGCTTTATTTACAATGTCGGAAAATTTCTGATGGTTTGTACCGGTTTCCACGTATGGCATATTGCCGTATTCTCTCTCTTTTCTAATCATGTTATTGATGCCCATAGTATCTCCTTTTTTTGTCATTTCTTCGTAGATCTGTTTGGAATAATCAGCTCTGATCGCTCTCAGAGACTGCCAGCCATCTGGGGATTCGTAATGTTCCAGGACGTAATCAGATGCTTCCTTTACATTTTTTGTCGTGCACAAGAATTTGAATGTTTTCGGAAACTTCTTTTTCAGCTCCGAAACTGTGTATTCCAATTGCATATCTCCGTCAGCGATAGAAACGCCTTTTTTCCTTGCTAAATCATACAGACCGGCTTTCCTGTTAGATGTTGTCCACTGCGATAATCCATATCCGTAATGCCGGCCCATCGGACTTAAAAATTCCGCTCTTGAAATCTTCCCGGAGTCAATATTTTTTGTATAGGTATCGTCTGTATATACGATTCCTTTTTCCTTATATCTCTTCACACAGAGAAATTCCAGGCGTTTCGGAATAAATCCTGCGGATTCCGCATACTGATTTCCTTCCAGTGCCGCAGCTCCTTCCGGAGTCATTCCTGCTGCAACATAATAATTATGTGCTTTGTATATTAAACTGTTGAACGTAACTTTCGCCATCTTCTCTCCTTTAAAAGAGGGGCATCAACCCCCTCTGATCATTCGTTGTCATCTTCCTGATTTACTACTCTGTTCGCTGCCTGCAGTCCTTTTACCAGGATAGTCGGCACGTTTACACCCATCTCTACGAGATTCTCACAGATAGATCTTGCTTCGTTGACCAGAAGAGAGGCTAACACGAACCAGCCCAGAAGTGTTGTGACTCCCAAATCGAGATTAATGATTTTTCCAACTTCCACAAATGCTGCAGATGCTCCAAAAGATACCATGATCATCAGCCAGTATCCTAATTTTTTCAGGACACCTTTCAGACCCGCTTTGGAATTTTCCACATTGTTGATCCTCGATTTCATCCATCCGGTTCCCCAGTCGATAGCATTCAGTAAAAGGAACAGAACAAACAAAAACCAGTGTTCTCCCAGAATATAAGAAAGGACGGCTACTGCCGCCCCTACCATTGCATTGTATGTATCAATTACTTTCATTTACGCCTCCTCTGCCAGAATGGCATTTTTCTCTTCTTCTGTGATCCAGCCTTTCGCCAGGGCTTTCTCAACTACAGATTTATTTTTTGTTTTCGCATACAGTCTTTTGATCGTCTCGTACATAAACATATCCCCTCCTTCTTACAGTCCCATGATTTCTTCCATGGTCAGAGTGTCAACAGTGTCTTCCAAAGATGCAATTCTCTGTTCTGTCTTGTCTGGACGGATCAGAGATACTCTGATAGCTGTTCCGGCTACTTGTAACTTATTTCCATCCTCGTCTTTTTTGTAGTCTACAGTCGTATCGTACAGCTTCTCTACGCTCTGCAGCTTAGTGTAACCAGAATGAATCATAAAAGGTTCTCCGGCAGAATCCAGGACCGTGATTTTCTTTGTATTCATCGCTTCACTGAAAATCTCATCGTACTCTGCAATGGTCTTATCTGCGGTCAGGCTGATTGTCAGGCTATCTCCTGCTGCCTGAATGCCGTCTGCGATGATGCTTAATTCCTGTTCGTTACTTAATTTGATTTTTCCCATGATTTTTCTCCTTTTTTTAATTTATTGACTACTCATTAATTGATGGATTGGTCTGTCTCTGATCATATATCTCCTTTCTGGGCTATACTCCACTTTGACGACACTCAGTGCTAACTTAGGTAGCAATGCAGGGGTTAGTGCCAAGTGTTTTTATAACTCTTTTATCTGTGAAGTACGAATAGAGGGAAAAACTACTACTACATTTCCGAACTGGGGCGGTTATCGGTTAGGTATTCTTCCAGAAAAAGCAAGACCAAAACAGAATATTGTTGAATATCTGTATGAATCCTTTTACTTGGAAATTGGTACAGATGGAAGCGTCAACTTAAAAGTTTCTAATTCCATGCCAGCTAATACAAGTGTGTTCGGAAGTAAGACGTTTTTCTTAGCTTAACTTCATAAATGTAATATTAACATCAGTCTCTGCCATATTAGAGCATGCAATATATTGCCAAGCTGATCTACCGGTATTCCATCTAAGTGCAGCAGCTCCTGGTGCAGATGATTTTTGAATTGCACAGATTGCAATAGGGAAACCATATTTCTTTATGTCTGCATCTGGAATTATACCCTCACCAAACATACTAAATGGTGGCACATAGTTGTTCGCCGTTAACGTCATTGAATATGATTTTACGTGTATTGCTCCAGTCAAAGTGGAGTATAGTCTACTTTCAAATTGCGCCGGCGCAACTCTCTTCTTGATAAATCTTAGCATCACAAAAAGACCTGCCATTGGCAAGCCTTAAAAATATTTATATCCAGTTATGCAGCATATTTATCATAAGTGTTTTTTACATTTCTTTTATCCACGTAGACATATACCTGTGTTGTCCGTATATCTTCATGCCCAAGTATCATCTGGACATCCTGGATGGCAGCTCCTCTGGAGATCAGTTCAGTGGCCAGAGTCCTCCGGAACCGGTGTGGATGTACGTTATCCACTCCCGCTCGTTCTCCAATGCGTTTGACTGCTGCCTCAATTCCGTTTTTCTGTATTCTATTGCTTCCCTTTCCAGTAAACAGTGCTTTGCTCCCGTCTTTTCGTTTCTTCAAGTACTCTTCCAGATACATCGATGCAACCTGAGTCAGGTATACCGTTCGTTCTTTTCCGCCTTTTCCATATACAACAAGTTCCCTATTCTGAAAATCTACATCGCTAATATCTACAGATACCACTTCTGATACTCGGCATCCAGTTGCGTGCAGAAAATGTATTAAAGCAATGTCTCTTGCGTTTGTGCATGCACTTTTCAACCTTTCCAGTTCTTCTCCACTAAACGGAAGTCGGAGTACTTTATCATATTTGATACTTTTCACTGCTCTGCATGGATTTCTTGTGATAAATTCCTCATCGTGCAGCCAGCTAAAGAATGATGATAGAACTTTGCGCATGTTGTCCAGAGTACGATTTTTAACTTTTCTCTTTTCCTTGTACATGGAAAGATATAGCCGAATATCAAAAGCTGTCAGTTCATGCAGGCGCCGATCCATCCCACTTATGAATGTACTAAGCAAATCAGCATATCTTTTTATGGTTCTTTCAGATTTACCTTCAATTCGCTTTGTGGCCAGATATTTTCTCAGCAGTCCCTCTGCAGTTCCATCTCGCACCACAATTTCAGTTGATCTTTCTGAAATCTCATATTTATCCAGTTTGTCGAGCAGCACTGTCTGTAACCTTTCCATTGCCAGTTCATCAATTATGTTCTGCATTTTCAGCATTATCGTGTCTACAATCTCGTTTCGTATGTCCATAGCAGATACCTCCTGTTTTTGTTATCATCGTAACATCTTCTGGCCAATATCTGCATATCTTTTATAAACTATACTCCACTTTGAAATCCGCAATAGAATATGTTGATTACCCAGTAACACTGGATTCGAATGCGTATGTAGCGCCGTTTTCGTATTATGCTAATAACTATCTGCCAATTTCCGATATCAAGAAATATGGGATACCGATATCAATTACAGCTGTAGAACCGAACGGTCAGCCGAGTCCTATATCAATTACACCAAGTACTAACGGAAACTACCGCTACACCATCGCTGCTACCGCAGGAAAAGTTGTCGTTACAGTAGCATATCTAAAATTTTAATACGTGATTTTTACGTCAAGTTCCGCGCTGATTGTATTGCCGGAATTTTGGCGTGCATAAAAAACGATGCTGTCACCAGCTTTTAGGAAAGCAGCGCAGTGATATTTTTCATATTTCCGCCGAACGAGATGTCATAGGCACGCATTCCACCAGAAGCATATGAAAAGTTGATGTTTCCAGCAATGATATGCAACCCTGTTTTCTTACAGGTATAGGTATGCAGAGCTGTCATATTAGTTCCAGAGGGCAGTGAAACAGTCCTAGTGACGTTATCAGCCCGCGAACATATGCAAGTGGAGTTTAGCGCAAGAAGCTGCTCCTCCACAGTCGTATCTGTTCCATCCGCTTTTGTATGAATTACCTGTTTACTGTCCGTCTTCAAATGATATTCGTTCCAGGATGATCCGTCAAAAATTTTAAATGCTTTTCTAAGAATATTCATCTTTTCTCTCCTTATCCTATCCATACTGTTCCTGAAGCAACTCCGGTTGGGGCGCTACTCTGAACATATATCTTTGTTCCATCAGCACCCTTCGGTCCGGTTGCTCCGGTGGCGCCTCTTGCGCCAGTTGCTCCGGTGGCACCTCTATCGCCCTTCGGTCCGGTCGGTCCTTGTGGGCCAGTTGGACCCTGTGGGCCGGTTGGTCCTTGCGGTCCAATGATCTTACCCAAATCAACTCTTGTGCTCATCTGACCACCTCCTACGGATAGATGGCGATCAGATGACCATTGTCGTCAATCTGGAATGTAGGACTGTCTCCTTTGTCACCTTTAGGACCCTGAGCGCCTGTGTTGCCCTTTACTCCTTGAGGACCCTGAGAACCAGTATCGCCTTTCACTCCCTGAAGCCCTTGTGCACCGGTAGCTCCCTTATCTCCTTTATCGCCTTTTGCTCCGGTCAATCCTTTTATGCATCCGGTATATACCCATTTTGCTGTAGCAGCGTTTCCGGATGTTGTACAGCGGTACGTGTTTCCGGTAGATGTGTTCAGGTAGTTGTCATTTACCAATGCATCTGTGATCCCGCTTCCGGAAAATACAGTGGCAGTGGTTGATGTTCCAGTGATCGCTGTTCCCTGATTCCAGCGGCTTCCTCTTGTTCCAGTTGCACCAGTGGCTCCTTTCGGACCTTGTGCCCCTGTATTTCCCTGGATACCCTGTTCTCCCTTTGGACCCTGTGGACCGGTGGCTCCAATTGGTCCCTGGGCTCCGGTTGCTCCCTTGGCACCCGTGTCCCCTTTGTCGCCTTTGTCACCCTTTTCACCTTTTGCTCCGGTTGCACCGGTATCTCCTTTAGGTCCTTGTAAGTCAACCACCATCTGATAGCCTTCTACAAAGACATAATCGCCGGCTGTCAGTGCGTTTTTTAGCTTAAAGCCTTTTCCGTCAGCGTGCTCAGTAAAAGCTTTCCCGCTCTGTCTGACGCCAAGGATATATAAACTCAGCGCATTGATTCCAACAGGAAACTGGTAGTCTGTCCAGGAAAAATCCGTCTGTCCTTCCGTGGCTGTAAATTCCTTCTGGAAAAGCACATAACTCTGTGTGCTTCCCGGTGGTCCCTGGACACCCTGTTCGCCTTTCTCACCTTTTGGTCCCTGCGGACCGGCCGGGCCGGTATCTCCCTTCGGACCTTGAATACCCTGGATACCCTGTGGACCCTGGATACCCTGTGGTCCAATAGCACCTTTCGGTCCCTGGATACCACATGCACCAGACAGATCCACGATAAACGTGTATGCCGATGAGCTCTTACAGTAAAGTTTTCCGGTATCCGCATCTTCAACGCTTCCAGTATCGATCATAACAAAGCTTCCGATACTCAGGCCATCCGATGCGTATCCGGAGTTCATAGCAGCCACGCTTTCGTAGATCCTCTTTATCTGGAAAGGTTCTCCAGTATCCCCTTTCTCACCTTTTGCCCCCGGAACTCCCTGCGGACCTTGTGGGCCGGCAGGACCCTGAGGGCCGATTACTTTTCCTAAGTCAACTACACTCATAACTTATAACTCCTTAATCTTCATATATTGCAATCAGATGCCCGTCGCTGTTGATCATCATCCGTGGAGTCTTTCCATCAGCTCCACGGATACCCTCTACGGTAGCCTGACCACTGGATGATGTAGATGTCTGAGCCTTCTCCAGAATGGTTTTCTGGGTGGTTCCGAAGGTTGGGGCGACCGTATAACCATTCTCATCAAAGGTCTCTGTCACTTCTACTATACGTTCATTCATATTGACGCCATATTCATGATCAATCGTAACGACCACATCGCCCAGGTTCCATTTTGTCTGATATTCTGCAGAATCCACTTCGGAAGAGTACGTATCACTGCAGGTATAATCTGCCAGTTTATTCTTTCCTCTGTCCGGAAGTGCTGATTCATCCTCGATGTCCCTGGCATCTACAAACATTTCATATCTGTTTATTCCAGTGTTTTCATTTCCGACCAAAATGATCTTTCTGTCGGCTCCTTCGCCCTGTCCGGCAACGATCGCTGTGTTCTTAAATTCAGAAACATCTGACACATATTCTCTGCTGATCACGTTGTCATAATCAACGTTAAAAATCATTGGTGGTCTGTCTTTCTGGTTTGCAGAACGGTCAACGCCTTCCAGAACCTCAAATTCCAGCTTCTGTGCTTCCGGATTCAGTGTGATGCATACTCCTAACCCAGATGCTTCACACAGGGAAGTGATCTCTTCATCGAGGTTGTCATACCTGGTCTGAAAATATACCCTATCCCCTCTTCCTTTAGAAGATTTTACCGACAACATTGGAATATTCCGGCTTTTGTCTGATGCATCTACAGCATTGGCAGTGACAAGCTCACAGATTATATTTTCTGCCGGCTCGTAGAAGCTGTGGTATGCCAGACCTGCAGGCGGGTAGGTGATCCGCTGTGTTAATAGATGCAACAATGTATACCCGCCAATCGTGATTGGAACGCCAGACTCGTCCTCGTCAGAGCATTCGATCCGCTTGATGATCCCGGTCTTTCTCCGGTCATTGTCAAGCATGATATAGTTTCCGACTTTCATCTGTTTGGTCAGTTTGTCCACAAAGATCTGGAACGTACCGTATTTTGTCCAGTTGCTAATAAATTCCAGTCCCTGATAATCCTCTTCCCCGATAAACTTTAAATTCTGATCAAAAAACCTGATCTCTATTCTCCGATCCATATGCTACCGCTCACCGCCTTTTCCGGTGTAGTATCCTGAATATAGATATTTCTCCATCCAGTCCCCTGCTGTCGTGCAAACCATTCCTCAAATCTGTGCTGGTACTCTTTCATAGCAGCATCGTACTCGCTAACCGTCTTAGGACGGATGATTCCACATACATTGACGTCTGGTCGTTCATCTTTGACTAAAGTAACCGCGCCAGTTTTGTCTACTTTGTACTGGGCCAGTGACAGTTCATAGACTGTCTCATTCCGAGTGATGGACGGAGCAGACGGGCTACTCGCTGCGGATCCGGCTCTCGTTACCAGGAAAACTGATGCTGTTGCAATGTTCAACTGCAGAATGATCCTGTAAATTTTTGGAAGATTCGTATCCGGCGCAAGTGTCAGTTCTTTCACGGAATCGTTGTAATGGAAGAAACCTCTGATAATCGAGAAGCCAATTCCAACACGAACCTTTCCGGAGCTGATACTCAGCGGATACTGCAGACTCTGATCAGAGTTGACAGCAATACCAGATTCATAGATATTATCAAAATATCTGTTAAATTCCTCCTGACCGTATTCCGTACCGCCGTTAAAAAATCCATAATGTTCCATGTTACACTCCTAAATACCTGTTTTTGTAATAGATCTCCACGTTCTGAGGGGCAAGCCCGTTCTCAGAAGCGTATTCAATCACGTTATCGCCTACCTGCAGAGAAAAAAACCGGGACGACAGGTCGATGTAATCAAAAGCATCTGTCCTTGTGCCGTTCCGGATGATCTCTACTTTTTTCTGTCGGAAGCCTGTATTGATATACAACACATCATCTGTAGTGAGTTCCCGAATGATCCGGATGGTTTCGCCAGTCGTTATATTTTTGATACTCGGATTGACGGCAGGACCGTGAAAGTAGATCTCCACAGGGGTTTCCACGTGACCTGTATTGATGATATTTTTCTGTGGCTCGCCTCGCTCTTTCATCTCGAACGGAAGTGTAAATTTCCACTTCCATCCACGAATCCATGTAGCAATACTGTCACCAGTCTGTAGTACGTCCTGGAACATTGGATCCATGCAGATCAACTCGATTTTAAAGCTCATGACATCGTACCTGTTCACGGTATCGATCTGGAAGGCTTCTACTTCGTAATCAATAGAACGCTCTGTTCCCATGTAGCTGACTGTAAGTTTTCCACCAGAAAACGGTGAGAAAAATGCAATCAGTTCCTGTCTTTTCGCTGATTTCTCATCGTCTGCACCAAGGAAATCCGCTTCGATGGAGATCGGCCGGGAAAGCACTTTCTTTCTTTTCAACCTTTCCCCGATATAGTTGGTATTCACTGATTTTTCCAGTTCATAATCCGTGGCTTCCAGGCCAGAGTAATCGGTTACACCGTACTCCGGTTCATCCAGTACAATGGTCTTACCGTTCCTGGAAAGTGAAAATATAATCTTTTCCATTATGTCCTAGCCATCCTCCTTGCCTCTCTTCTCAATGCTCTGCTGGTCTCAACCGGTGATTCCACCGGCTGATAGATATTGATAGTCTGATTTACTTCCGTATGTCCACCCGTTCCATCGCCATGGAAGAACTGTGCTCCTTTCTGGAACATACGATTTTCCACGATTCCGGAGATTGTAGAGGACATTGCTCCGCGCATCATGCTCAGGAGGGACTTCGTATCGATTCGCATGGAGTCCGTTACATGTCCCGCAGCTTTTTCCACTACGCCAGTATTTTTCGTCATACCGCCGCTGATACCATAATCGAACATCTTACCGATCCAGTCACCAACACGGGACGGGGAATGAATGTCCAGGTTTGCTTTCGCTGCATTAGCTGCTGCGTTCGCCACTGCTGCTGCAGCTGCCGCCACGCCATTCTGACCAGCGCGGATACCGCTTGCAAAGCCGGCAGAAAACTGTAATCCGATATTGTGGGATCCATTGATTCCCGCCTGCAGTGCGTTCTTTGCATTCAGTGCCAGACCATTGCCGGAACTTCTCGCTGCGCTGTTCTGGCTTGCGATCGCAACTGCAAAGGCATTTCCGAAAGATGTTCCTTCTGTTCTTCCGGATGCTGCCAGGTTGCAAGCACTCAGAGCTTTCGCTGTACTGGTTCCCAGTGCTCTCGCCGCATTTCCGGCTGTCGATGTCTGACCACGGATCCCAGCCGTAAATGCTGTGACCGCCTGCCTTGCCTGACTCTGCAGGTTTGATCCAAGATTGACTGCTTTCACGCTGTTCGCTACTGTTTTTGCCAGATTCGATGCTGCTTTCGTCGTATTTCCCTGTCCACTGGTTAAACCAGATGCCAGCTTTCCTGCCGTATCGCTACCAGTCTGTCCAGCTGTCTGTGGAAGTCCGGATCCAGACATCTGAGACATCGCATAAGCATTTACTGTATTCAATGCCTGTCCGATGGATCCCATGCCGGATGTAATTCCGGATGCTTCGCTGTCCACTGCTTTCTTTCCTGCAGCTGCCGTTGCGGATGTAACATCTGCAGAAGTAACACCGCTGTTAATACCGGATTCCAGGGCATTTCTGGTACTTTCCTGTATAACCGGACTTCCCTGCGTGATACCTGCGGAAACCGCTTCGGTGGCTTCCTGTGCTTTCTGGCCGGCAGGTATGGAAACATTTGCGCTCGTGATTCCGCTGGATAGCTGACCAATGGCTTCCGATCCGGTGCCTTCCAGTGCCCCGCTGTCTACCAGGTATCGTTGGAATGTATCCAGAATCCCCTCACCGGTCGTGGATGCCGCTTCTTCAAATTCCGGGATCTTGTCCTCCATGGCAACCATCACCTGTTGCATGGAGTTTTCCATGTACTCCTTGCCTTCTGGTCCCATCTTCTGCACTTCATTCAGTGCCTGAAGGATAGAAGACCGGAGGCTGACCGGGATTTTCCCACCAGACTGATCGATCTGCATGACAGCCAATTGGAAACCTTCTGTCATCTTCGTATAATCCGTAGAGCCAAGTGCGCTCTGAATCTCTTTCTGAGAGGTTGCTACGCCATCTGCAGCTTCACTGGCATACGCTGGAATCTGTGCATACATATCCAGCGCTTCCTGAACACTTTCCGGCGTTCCCTCTGCCAATTTCCCCATGACCTGATCCAGACCATTGACTTCCACACTTGCTTCCACGGATGCCTTCGATGCTTCTCCCAGTTTTTCCCTGGTTTTATCCAGATTTTTCTGAGCTTTTTCCAATCCGGACAGGTCATTGATGCCATTGCTCCAGTCTTTCTGCACCTGCGCATATTCATTTAGAGCATCATTATACGCTTTCTGCGCATCCGTCAGGTTTTTCTGTGCTTCGCTCTGGTTCTGGATAGCTTCCGTATACTGTGTTGTAGTCGCTTCCTGAACAGCTTTCTGTTTCAGAGACTGAATATACGCATCAATACTCTGATTGACCTCTTCCAGGGATTGCTTCACGCCCTCATTGTCCTGGATAAATCCCTCTGTTGTCAGACTGTAGCTGGTTCCCATGGCTTCATTCAGCTGGTTCAGGATATAGTTGGCTGTATCCTCACAGCCCTCTTTTACCTTTCCTGTTGAATCAAACGCATCGTTCAACCCTTCTTTCCATTTTTCCACCGGTGCAACCGATGCTTCGATGGAAGATCCGGTATTTTCCATGGACTCTTTCAGGTTGTCCAAAGAACGTTGATTGGACTCAATATTGGAACCCAGCTCATCCATTTTCGCATTAAAGGCTTCCTGCTCTGCATCTGCCTGGTTCACAGTCGTGGCATACAATGCCAGTCCACCCACCAGTGCTGCAATCGCACCGGCAATCAATACCGCCGGATTTGCGCTCATAATCGCATTTAATGCCGATACTGCCAGGCCTGTCTCTGAGGATACGGACTGCAGTTTCATTAGGACACTGACTACTGTACCAACCGGTCCCTGTACAATCTGGAATGTCTTAAACGCAGCCACCAGAGAAATGACAACCGGTGCTACTGTATCCATATGGTCTGCCAGTTTCGTGAACAGCTTTCCGATAATTTCCAGTTCTTTCTTGGTAACTCCGGAAAGACTTCCAAGACCGGAACTGAATGTTTTCTTTAAAGAATCCAGCGCCTTCTTCGCCGGCTGCTGCATTTCCTTTGGAAGAAGTTTGATCAGACCATCACAAAGAGAATCTATGATCTCCCTGGATGCGTATTTCAGCTGATTTTTGTTCTTCTTGATGCCCTGCACGAATGATTTCAGTAGCAATACTGACGCATCTACCATCTTCGGAGATTCCTGGGCAATTTTCACCGACAGACCACCGATGATATTACCAGTCTTTTCTACTGCCGCATCGATGCCACCGTTCTCCAGGGCACTGGAAATCTGTTCCACGGAATCCGTAGTGCCTTCTGCTGCTTCTTTCATGGGATCTTCGATTTCTTCATAGATCTTGATTCCCAGTCCCTCAATCGTGGATTTTGTGATCGTAATTTTGTCTTTCAGGTTGTCCTGCATGGTCTCAGCCATCTTTGCCGATGCTCCATCCGCTCCATAGATCGCATCTTTCAGTTTATTAAAATCCGCATCCGATGCGTTGACGATTGCCAGCAGACCGGACATTGCTTCCTGTCCTGCCAGGGAAGATGCCATTTCCGCTTTCTCAGCTTCTGACAATCCACTGAAACTCTTCCGGAGATCTCCCATCAGAGTATCCAGAGATTTCATATTTCCATGAGAATCTGTCAGGGAAATGTTTAGCTTCTCCATGGCTTCTTTCACTTCTTTTGACGGTTTCGCGAGTCTGGAAAACATCGACCGGAGTGCCGTACCGGACTGACTGGCTTTGATTCCACTGTTTGCCATCAATCCGATCGCCACCGCACAGTCTTCTGCACTATATCCAAGGGATGCCGCCACCGGAGCTACATACTTGAATGTCTCACCCATCATGGATACGTTCGTGTTGGCGTTACTGGAAGCTGCTGCCAAAACATCTGCAAAATGCGTGGAATCCTGTGCTGTCAGCCCAAAAGCTGTCAATGCATCCGTGACGATATCTGAAGTAGTTGCCAGATCTTCCCCGGAAGCTGCTGCCAGATTCATGATACCGTCGATACCATTGAGCATATCCTCCGTTTTCCATCCAGCCATTGCCATATAGTTCATAGCGTCGGCTGCTTCTGTTGCGGAAAACTTCGTGGTAGCGCCCATTTCTTTCGCTTTATCGCTCAGTCTTTGCAACTGTTCGTTCGAAGCTCCGGAAACCGCCTGCACTTTGCTCATACCGGCTTCAAAGCTGGATCCTACTTTGATCGAATACCCGGCAACTCCTGCCAGTGCCGTAGACATGCCGGAAATGGCGGTCACTGCTGTGGCGATCCCGGTTTTTGCAATGGATGATACCTTTTTAAGCCCTGTCTCGATCCCTTTTGTATCAAGCCCGGTTTCGATTACGATTTTTCCATCTGCCAACTTTTACTCACCTCTTTCCAGATACGGCGTGATGTCCCGTCCTTCCTTCAGTGCCTGGATCAGCTCTTCGTTTCTTTCTATCTGCCGATTTTCCAGCTTGTAATACCGCTGCATTGCCCGGTAATAGTCCGCTTGTTTCTTATCCAGATCCTTATTTCCTGTATCAATGGTTCGATACAGAATTATTCGGCTCAGCTGGACATCTTCCGGAAGATCGTTGACCATAGCCAGGAACTCCCACCAGTGCAGGTACGGTACCGATCGAAGATCCAGACCGTATACATCGTTTCTCCGGAAAGCAGAATAGATCATTTCTCCGTCTTCATGGAAATCAAACGGTGTGTTCGAATTGATTCCAAGGATCCGCTTTGACGGTTTATGCTGCTCCTCTTCTGTCTTCCCTCCACGGATAAACCACAGCATCTGTTGCACCGTTTCTTCTGGATCCGGTGGAAGTTCTGTGACAAATACCCGTTTCAGGCATCTGGCGATATCTTCCAGGCTCTCATCCGCTTGCTGAAGTTCTTCGTCATAACGTAAAATGGTGCGGAAATCCGTATCAATCGGATATTCCACACCATGGATATTCAGGCTGTGAGGGAGCGGATCTGTCAGGAAACTCATGTCTCCTCCACAACATCATCTTCCGGTTCCGACAGCATGTTATTAAAGCGTTTTACTGCTTCATCCAGTTTCTTCCTCTGCTGTTTCATTTCGTCTACAAGCTTCGCGAGCGCATTCACACAGACTGTTAGATCATTCTTTTCGCCGCACACTTTATTCCCAGTGCCTTCCCCAAAAATATGATCAAACGCATTTTTCGCTGATGTACAAATGATACACATGTCATCTGCAATATGTTCCGGGCTTCCCGTTGTTTTCGTAGTATCCTCAATAACAGCATCGATTGCTTCATGCATCTTTCTGTTCGTTTCTACCTCACAGTAGTTATATTCCAGTTCCACTCCATTAATCTGCATGATCTACCTCCTACGCTTCCGCTGTGCCTTCTGTGAATTTCTTTGTAGACGGGTCAAAATGGCCTTCTATCCAGTCACCCTTGCCAAGCAGGTTACCGGATCCAACGATCTCGCCATCGTTATCGGTAAAATCTGCAACTTCAATGGCTACTTTTCTTTTTCTTGCCGGATAACCAGATGCTCCCTTTTCGCCTTTCAGATCTACACGGATGTATTCTGTTTCAGCATCAGCACCGGTTTTTTCTTTCCTACCGATCTGCACGATGTAATCAACCGCTTTTTCCTCCTCGATCATGTCCATTTCAAATGGAGCGGACCAGTCGTAAGAACCAACGGATTTTGTAGCAGACTTGTTATTCACGTAACGTTTACTGGTTGTCTGTGCAGACGGGCTGTCATCGATTTTGGAAAAGCCTGTTCCCATCAGAGCCCATTCCTCAGTGCTTGCGCCACCTACGTTTAAGTAATCTGCTTCCTGATATCTCTGTTTTACTCCCATAGTTATCTCCTTTTCTGTAAATAGATAAATTCACATTGTATCGCATACCGGGCTGTCTGTGTCTCATTGCCCGTCATATAGCCGTTTGTTGTCGCCCGGATATATCGTGGCTCTTTAGACTCTCCCAGTACCGGAAAATCTCCATTCCTGGTGCATTTTCCCAGCCACTCTGAAAAATGCTCATAAAAATCTGATGTATCGATGTTTTCTGCTGACCCGAAGAATACCCTGCTGCAAAAATGAAAAGCCACCCTGCGGACGGTATCGCCATTTGCATACCGCTTTATAACCGGATTGGCCGGAACTGCTTCGATCATGTAATTCCTTGGATTTTCGTCCAGAGTATCCACCTCTACTTTGGCCACTTCTGAAAACATCTCTGAGAATTCATCCAGATACGGACATTGCACTGCAATAAATTCCCGGATCGCTCCGATCACACTCATCCTTTCTTTCCTCCACAAAATTCTGCCACAGTTTCTACGATCTCATCTCCCCGGTCGGCCCACATGCGCTTGTCCCATTCTTTACCCGCCAGCGGAGCCCTGCTCCTGTTTTTGCCTGAGTTTTCGTAATATTGCCGGCGGGCATAGGGCTGACCGTAAGTAATGTGAGTTGTATGCTCTACTGCTGTCTGCTGCAACGTTCCTGTCAAATTTGGGACATAAGGGACACACAGTCTTCTGACCTCATGTGTAAAAAACTTTTGTCCTTCCCCATTTTTATTCAGAGACCGTTTCAGCAGAATCCTCTGTTCGTCATCCATCTCAATTCTCACCCTCGTTTTACCCATCAGCCACCTCCGATCCGGATATGCGGGTTGGATCCGCGCCGGTTGTCCGAATGGCTCAGGATCACTCCTGCCAGATAACCACGGCTTTTCAGCTCCGTATCCCTTGTGATCTCGTCCTCGATAACTCCCTTGGCGATCAGATCACCGTTCGCTGCTGTCCAGTAACCCGTTGGATCTTCCAGTCTGGCGTACTCTGCCGGTTCCACGAAGATCTCCTGTCTTTCTTCGGTCGGGACACGGATCTTGATCACATCGGCGCTGTTTAAGCCTTTCTCACCTACAGAAACCTTCTGATCCGTATACCAGTGGACATCCCGGAGGATGGTTCGCACATAGACCGTCTGGCGGGTCTTCTTGTCCACCCGCTTGTTATAGATCGTTACATCTGCATTTGTGATCATTCTTCATCCACCACCAAATCCATCAATCCTGTATTGCTCAAATACACCTCTGCGATTGCATGTAGCGTCTCATCCTGTGATTTACTCCTGTCGTATGTTACAGAATAGCCGTCATTATTTTCTGACGTTTTCCCATCCTGTTTTTCATACTGGTACGCACATTCACACATTTCACACAGCGCTGTTTTTGCCTGTTCCGGCCAGTTATTCTCACTCATCCGATCAAATGTATACCGGTTCAGTCTGGCTCTCATTTTGGTTTCCAGAGTCTTCCAGCGGCTCTCTGGTATTCGAGAGCCACCGTAATTGTCCTGGTAGTATTCATACGTTACTTCCATGCAGAATCCTCCGTATTACGCGCCTTTCACTGTGTGAACGTAAATTCCAGCTTTCTTGTTATCTTTACATTCTGCAATACCAACCGTTCTGTAACCGAATTTCCATGCATCTGCATCCTGGTTCTGATCCGGTGTGATAATTTTGGAAACCGTATGTTTCTGATACTGGATAGTCGCCTGTTTATCAATAATGATAAAGTTCATGGCTTTACCTGCAGTATCTTTTGTAAAACCGCCAGCTCCGTTTGTATTCAGTTTGATTTTGTCAAAGAATCTTCCTTCAGGAATCTTTGAAATCCCTGCAAAGCCTTCCATAGCTTTCTTGGAAGCTGTGGTATCCAGGTCATCGATCATTCCGGCCAGTACCGGGTTGATAAACAGATAACAGGTACCCAAATTTGCTTCAGAGTTTTCGATAGAAGATCTTGCTGCACGAATAGCTGCCAGTGCCGCTTTTCCATCTGCCAGATCCGCTCCTACCGTTGTGACTCCGGTTAACTGTGCATAAGATGCAAGTCTCCATGCGTCCAGTTCCGGGATAACCTGGGTTCTCATGAACTCACTAGACAGTCTACCAAAAGCAATGCCTGCAGATTCAATGTTATCCATTGCATCTACTGCAAACATACGACCTCTGTCGTAGGTACATTTCTTGGTTTCATATTCCAGAGTTACATCACCGGCAACATATCCGGTTGTTTTGCTGTAATCTGCCAGACCCTGCATAGACATTTTCGGAATCAGGATCTCATTTGCATTTGCTCCCTGCTGTACCAGTTCGTTCGGTCCGTCCAGCATGGATGTCAGGGATGCTAATTTGTACACCTCATCCAGAAGTGTAGAATACTGTTTTCTCAGTGCAATTATATTTGGCATATTTTTCTACCTCTTTCTTACTTTGCTTCCGGCAGACCCATGGCAGAACGGATGGAAGCCAGATTATCACCTCCGATATCTGCTCCGCCTTCGCCACCAGTACCGCCTACCGGATTGTTGATGGGTTCCTTTGCTCCGAACAGATATCCGTCTGACTTTTTCACATCTTCCAAAGCCTTCTTGATATCCTCGGACTGGTTCTTCGATTCTTTCAGAGTGTCCATGTCCAGCATCGCCATGACAGCTTTCTCATTTCTTCCTCCTGCTGCCCGGATCGCATCTTTCACAGAATCATGGAACTGGCGGTCTGCTTCTTTTGCAGCATATTCAGCATCCTTTGCCTGCAGATCTCCCTGCAGTTTTGTGATCTGTCCCTGCAGATCTTTGACGTCCACACCTTCAAACTCTTTAAGCCTGGTATTTACATCATCCAGAGAGGTCTTATAGTTATCTCTCTGTGTAACGGCATTGTCGTACTCACTTTTTGTACGATAATTTTCTTTCCATGCTTTGTCAAAATCTGCTTTCTTGTCCGCTGGAACCTCCAGACCAAACTCCTTCAGAATCTCCTGAATGTTTTTCATTGCTTTTTCCTCCTGAAATCTTTTATTGACCGCTCTTTCAGCGGTGTGGGATATAGCCGGTTGGACCTCCGGCAGGGTATGTCCAGTTTTTAGCCATATGGCAGGGCATAAAAATAACACGCATTGCTACGTGTTTATGTTCTGTCGTACTGTTTTGTTTCTCCGCATTTTACACATCTGCAGATATATCTTCTGTTCGCAACATCGTAATGCTTCCGGAATCTGTGTTTGCAGAACTTTCTCCGGATCCAGTGATAGATCTTTTCTACCAGCATGTCCTCACCTCCTTGCACTGGTGCAATTCTATAAAAAATGGCACAAAAATACCACCGGCCATTATTGACTGGTGGTAGCTACAAGACTATTGCTTTCAGTGCTTTCTTGTATTCAATTTCTAACTTACGTTTAAATTTTTCAATCTCTTCTGGCTTCATTCCCGGTTCTGCTGATGCACAAATGTCTGGGGTTTCTTCTGCCAATATTTCAGTTGCCCTCGGCTGTTCCGCATGCATTGCATCGTACTCATCAACTAATGCATCTTCAAGGATAATAGAAAACTCATATATATCTTCCGGAGTATTTTCAAGAAAATCCTTTATATAATTCATATATTTTCTAAAGACCAGCATCTGTCCATTCCTCCTTTTTATTTTTTCTTCGAACAATACTAACTATATCACCGGAGTTTTTATTTTTTACAACTACAAGCTGTTTGCTTGGGCTGAACCAAATCATTTTCTCTTCTCCTTCAGAATAATTCGGCATAGTTTTTATTAGACCGAGCACATCTTCTTCGTGAATCACTTCATATCCTGGCTTATTTAATCTTGGTAATCGACTCAAAGCATGAACTGATAATTCTTCTCCTTGCTCTTTGAATCTATCGTATGCTTGTTTTGATTTACTCTTAAATTCTTCAGACCAATCTTTCTTGTTGATTTCAAGATATGTAGAAAACCTATTCTGAAGCTTTTCCCACTTCTCACTATCATTATATTTCACCTGCCCAAACTTTGCAAGTGATCCGATAGAATCTCCCAGCACCTCTTTATACCGCTTATACTGGTTAAGATCTTTCTGCATATTGTCCACCATTTTCTGTGGAAACATGCCTTTGATCCGGTTGTCAGTGATCACTCTTCCAAGCCCATCCATATACACGCGTTCCATCTGTTCCGGAAGTTCCATCTTTTTGGAGAATGCCTGATACTGATGCAGCGTATTGAGGTATCTGGCCTTTGCAGCCAGGATATCATCATTGCTTCCATCGCCTCTTTCAAGATTTTTTATGTAGGCACGTTGGCTTCTCATTTTTGTTTCCATTTGCCGCTGTGCTTGAGCCGCTTGATAGGCGTTATACTTACAACCGCGATATACTTTTTCTTCATTTTCCTTTTCATTCAGTTTTTGAAGTTGTTCATCTGTATAGGTTCGTACTGAATATCCCGGTATAAATGCATAAAAGCTATGCCAACTTACCGGCAATTCCATCCGCATAAACCTTCTCCGCTCCCGTAACCTGTACTCGAAACAAAATCAGGATATTCTTCTGAAATAGCCATAATATCACCTTCCTTCAAAAAAGCTGATGCCTTTTCAGACACCAGCTTTGTAATTTTTGTTATTTACCCCAATATTTTTCTTCCGCTTCTTTTCTTACCTTTATTGCTTCCTCCAATGTTTCATAATGTCCTAAATTTATTCTTACTCTATTCACTGTTATACTTACTCGGTATTTTACATGTCCTGTACGCATTATACGTTCCTGTACTCCTGAATACCCTGTCTTGTTATCTCTTCTATTATTCTTATTATGACAATTCTCCAAATGATTCACCCATCTACAGTTGTCCGGAGAATATCCCTTATTATTGTCAATCCTATCAAGTTCCAAGCTATCGGAATATCCATTTTTCATAGACCATTCATAAAAATTGACAAAACCGTTTTTTCCTTTCCATTCTTCGCAAATTCGTATCCCCCTTCCCCCATATCGTTCATAGTGTGAAGCTGTAGGATTTTCACATCTCTGAAATAATCCTCTCCACGTTTTATGTATTCTCGTCTTATACAGCCCATGAATTAAACTTGATGTTTTTCTTTTTTCATCTCTACGGCAACCGCATGACTGCGTAAGTCCATGCGTAAGACTATATCCAAGTATGGATTTTTCTTTTCCGCAATCACACTTACACTTCCACATTCTTCTATTATTTTTACTTTCGCATTGTTCTATCACAACAAGTCTTCCAAATCGCTTTCCAGTTATATCATTTTTCATTCTTTCTACCTCCTCGTTCGATTTCAGCTCTAGCTGCTTTCATCCCTTGAAGATAGCCAAACTTAAAACTGCTACATATTAGATCAAACGGCTGTTTTGAATATGCATTATATATTTCCATCATGTTTAAAAATGTCATATCATAATATGGGTTAATTGTTCCTACCATATTTTTTGTCTTCTTGATTACATTTTTTACCGGCATCACAAACACTCCTTCCAGAGAGCAGTTGCCTGCTGGAATCCACCCTGAAATGCTGCTGTTCTTTCCAAAAGCACGCAATTCATCATCATTTCTTCGATTCTGAGATATTCTTTCTCGCCGATCTGTTTCGTTAGATCATCCTCTAACTCTTTGTACATCTCTTTTAATTTCGGACTATCTTTCTGGTCATCTGCCCAGTCATAAAACATTTCTTCAATCTTACCCATATTAAAAAACTCCTTTCAAATTTTGGTTCTTGAAAGAAGCTTCGATCTGCATTATAATATTTACAGAAGGAAACTTCTATCCTAAACAGTCGTGGATACTTTGGTCGGTGCTACGACTGTTTTTATTTTTTTATTTCTTTTTCTACCAGACCAATTCCTTTCATAATGGTATCTGTTCTGGAAATTCCAAGCTCATCTGCACACTTATCTATACGTTCTTTTTCTTCTTTAGTAAGACGAAGATTAAGCTTTTCTTTTCTTGATTCACCATTTATAGGCGGTCTGCCAGTTCGTGGGGACATATATTTCACCTCCTGGCTTTTGTCCTTGCATAAATTATTTTAATTTACGGGCGTGCAAAAGTCAAGCACTATTTGTTCCATTTATAGACCCTTCCTTGCCACTCTCTATGAGATGGTCTAGCTCCTATATGTGCTGTAACTTCCACATACTCAGTTCCTAAATCTCTCATTACCTGTTCATTAATTTGTGCGCTCAGCTGTGAAACTCCCGTTAAAATGGCTCTTCTGGCTGCCACAGGTGCACGGTTCCTCCATCCGGATGCATAATCGATAACTTGTAATCCGGACGAACTCAATTCTTTGACTACACGCCGCAGGACAGTGTTGTAATCAAAGGATCCTGTCACAATGTCCATACAGGCTCTGTCCAGGTATTTCTGGTAATATGTTGCTAACGGGGTAAATACAACCTTTCCGCCGCCCATATCCACCGTCATTCCCATGGATTGTGTCAGGTTCCGGATCTCGTTTTGCGTCTGTTTTACAATGGCGTTCGACCACTTCCGGATCGTCTCGTTATCCTCCAGCGGAGTGAAGCTCCCGTTGATCTGCTCATAGGCCGCCCGGTTTCGGACATATTCCCAGTCGCAGACCTGATCGTACAGCTCCCAGATCTCCGGATCCGATATTTCCAGAAGCTCTTTCAACTGAGATTCTATAAACTCTGTACTGCCTCCCAGAAGGAGCAGCTTATTGATCTGGTAGTCTGCCGTGCTGGTGATTTTTTTGGTCTTGCGGATCCGGCGCACGATATCAGAAAAAATCCTGTCCTGCAACTCATAGAAGAGTTTCTCCACCCGGATTGGAAGACTTCCTTTTTCTTCCGGTGTCATCATGGATTATTCCTCCTGTGGGTTCGGTGGAACCGTTTCGTCTACGACTTTACTTTTCGCGGTAGCTTCATCCTCGTTGTACCACTTCATACGGTACTCCACCAGTGACATTGCTCCCATGCTCACATCCTGGCGGTCCTGCTTCCGTTCGGACTCTTCATCTGTCAGGATGGAATCGTTGAATTTGCATACAAACTCCGGTCGTGACATATATGTCCCGCTGTAAAACGCAAGTGCTGCAACAAAATCTTCCAGACAGGTTTGCAGTTTTTCCTGGATCGCAGATACCCGGTTGTATTTTCTGGTCTTGGAAGTCAGCACTTCTGCAGCGGTCTTTTCTACCTCCTGCGCATCAGACAGATCCCCATAGGCAAGACCTACGATAAATTCAATCTCTCGTTTGTACTCTTCCAGACCTCTCCGGAAGGCTTCGTCCCGCATTTCCGGTGAATATTCTTTGTACAGCTCTTTATCCTTGCCATCTTCCAGATTTAATCCTTTATACAGACGCTTTTTCAGTCTTGGAAGATATGTCCTGCCGCCTTTGTGCTTCAGCGCTTTTTCATCCACGTGGATCGCCCGCTCTCCGGAATCATATTCCCAGTCAAGCCGTGCTCCCTGGATGTCTGCTTTTCGGATTCTTCCCTTGGCAGATTCAAATATAGATACACCGCAGGAAGATCCATCCACCTTATTTTTCACCGGATTCTGATAATATCCAAAATCCATCTGCGTCATTCCCGGATACATGATCGGTCCCGGCTGGATCTGCTGCCATTCGGAAACTTCCGTAAGTTCGCATCTCTGGCCAATATCGTTCTTACTCTGAGAATGAAAACAGTTGTTTTCGATCGTCAGATTACCATTCGTAAAATAATGGCGTTCTACCCTCGTGTAATAGTCATTTTCTCCTATACGCTTCAGAGATAGAAATGCAATATCATTCGGTTTTCCGTCATCATCGAAGCTGATCGGAATCATCTTGTCCGCTGTGATGTACTCGATCCTGTCTTTTCCCAGTGGTCTCAATACCATGGAGCCAAGTGCCAGACCGTTCTGCAGTTCCCTGTTGATATCTGACAAGGCTTTTTGCAATACCGTATCCATCTCATCGTTATTCAGGATCTGTGCATCCATCTCTACCAGGACACAATCAGCAAATTCCCGGCAGATACCCTCTTCCAATTTCAAAGATTCCACGGTATCATCGCACCAGTCCGCTTCTCCTGCCAGCATCCTCTTCCATTCGTTGATGGCATCGATCATGGTCTGCGACAGTGCCACATCCCTGCCAATTATATTTTTTAATGTCGTATAACTAAACATGCTCACTATCCTTCCCCATAGTCTCTTTAATCCATCAAACATCTTCTGCCTCCTGTATCAGCATCTTCATATCCCGTTCGATCGTATATTCAAAAGCATCCAGGCTGTCGATATCGGTACTTCCATCATCCAGCCGTTCATCTTTTCCTTTTGCTTCTTTATCCCAGACTGCCTCCGAAAATGCTGTTTCCAGCGATTTGCAGTCCTGGGTAATAAAAAACCGCCCGGCTCCCATGAGCTTGACGGTACAACGGATCCTGTCCAGGATTGCTTTTTTCTTTGCCGGCCGGACGATAATCCATGGGAATTTCTTTTCTACCTCATTCCGGATAGAATTGCCAAGGACTGTTTCCGCGTTGTCATAGTACACAGATTCCACGTTGCAGTATTCGATGTAATCTCCATGCCTACTGCATATGCCATATTTTTCTATGACCTCCTGAACAAATTCGCAAAACAGCTTATCCAGCATATTGCTGTCAATGTCTTCATTTTCATCTTTTGCCATAATTCTCTTGGACATCAGGCAGATCACTTCTCGGTAATCATCCGTATACCCTCTGGCTACAAAGGAATGGCCGGATTTGTTTCCACCAAAATCCAGACCAATCTCGATGGATACGATATCTTCTTTCCGGAACTGCTTTTCTTCACTCTCCGGATTCAGTTCATCCACGACCTGACAGTAGAAGTTTTCCGGATGATCACCAAACTTTTTATAGATGGCTCCTTCTGCCCGCTTCCACATCCCAAGGATCAGTCGGTCATAATAAATTGTACCGGCATATTCCTTACAAAGCTGCTCCACATATTCCGGCGGAAGATACGGATTATCGAAAATCGTGTACTCCTGCAGATAAACATCCAGTTCTTTGTTATCCAAGAACTCTTTCAGCCAGTGCGTTGGATGTTCCGGGTTGCATGCTCCATCAAAGCAGCTGTACGGCTTGTCCAGACGTGATTTCAACATCTGGAACACTTCTTTGTTCCATTTGGCAATCTCATCACCGTAACAGTATTTGATGCTGGATCCCTGGATCTTTGCTACCTGACTGATCTTTTCAGCTCCCAGACAGTAAGTTTCCTCTCCGCAGATATGTGCCACATTTCGGTTATTGATCTGCCCGATCAGCTTTTCTGTGTAGATCTCACGCATCGGCTGTAGAACGTTTCGTTCGATAGATTCCTTTGATACCCCCAGAATGACATTCAGACCAGGTTTTCCTTTTCTCTCACGAATTCTGAAAGGAACGACAAAGGCAGTATCCACATAGGATTTTCCAGAACGAACCGCCCCGGATTTAATATTCCATCGGTGCGTGGCATTTACGATATACTCATTCTGTTTCCTGCTTAACTGCATTCTCCCGCACCTCTTTCAAGATCTGATCCAAGCGATCTAATGCTTCATCCGTCTCATTTTCACCGGTGATGTCTTCTTTTCTTGCCCGGTTCAGTTCAACTTTCGATTTCTGCTCTTCCAGATCTGCTTCAGACTTTTCTGTCTGGCCAACCGTCTTCATGATCGCCTGATATGCTTTTACGTTTCCAAGAGACGCCTGCTGGATCATGGCCATGGCTATGATCTCTTCATAGGTGCTCTCGCCACCATCCGCTCGCAATATATCCGATAATCCCTCGACTTCTGCCTGCATCGTCAAAAGCCGGTGCATGGTGTCTCGCATGGCTGCTTTTCTGCGTCTGGTTTCTCCGGATTTAATCCCGCCTTTTTTCCCACGTTCTCTTGCTTCCCTCTTGCTTCGTACCGGTTTTAGGTTTTTCTCATTGGCCACTCACCTCACCTTCCTGTCTCTTTGAATTTTGGTATAGAAAAAGCACCCCGGAGGGTGCCTTTTACTGTGGAAATTTCTGTTTTATCGTCATACTCTTCACATAGTACTAAATTAATTTTTCTTTGAAATAAATCAATTCCCAATCTTTATCTGAGTTGAGTTTTCTATTCATCAGTTGAGTTTTCTCATCACTGAACTGAGTTTTCTCATCATTAAATTGACTTTCAGAATATAAATCTAAATCTTATAAAAACGCCCGGCATCTCTGCCAGGCGCATACGCATCTGCAGGTCTCAGTCTGGTATGACCTGCTGCCAGATCAGCTCTGACGGGCTCCTGAACTACTTTTGCCTGTCCAGGTAGGCGGGCTGTTGTACCGCCATTATCGGCGATCGGAATACCAGGATTCGAACCTGCGGCTCGCTTTTACGGCTCTTGCTCCCTCCCGATCGGGGAGATATTCCGAAGTGGGTGACGGTTCTTGGACTGGCTGACCGTCTAAGCCATCCGGTTATCTTTCAGCACTTTGATAGCCGGATCAAGGAGGACTGTTGTCTCTGTTTATCTTCTACCACGATTACCATTTTAAACCTTTCAAACCGGACAATGCGGACAAATCGGACATTTTTTATTTTTTCTTAAAAAATCTTTCATACTCCTTTCTCACACTTTCCGCCGTAGCCTTTCGTCCTATCCTTATCGCAACCTCATCCCAACTCTTTTTCTCAAATACTCTATACCGTATAATCCGCTGCATTCTTTGCGGAATCTCTCTCATCCAGCGTTCTACTTCAATTTTTAACTCTTCTGCCAGCTTCTTCTGTTCTACAAGTCTTTTTTCTTCCTCTCGTAGTCTGCTGTCCTCCTCATATGTAAATGTTGTACCAACACTTTTAAAGTGCATGGGATTGTACGGAAATTCCGGATTGCTCCCTGAAACGTTTGTCTGCACAATGGTTTTTCGCTTCTTTTTCAACCGTGTGATCTCTTTCTCTGTTTCTCTTACTAACTCGCAGGCATCAATATACTGTTCAACAATTTTCTTTTCCAACGGTATCACCTCCCCTATTTTTCTCTAATTTTTGTAATAAAATACCAACCATCAATTATTGATGATTGGTAATATTTCTATTTTTGTTTTGGAATTTGATTCAGATTATGTTTTTGCCAATAATTTATATATCTTTCTATTTGTTTTTTTAATTCTTTCATATCTTCTTCACCAAAAGAAAATTTGGCAAATTCTTCCTTTTCCATTACACATGTTCTTTCTTCTGTGCTACTTGCTTCACACGATAACTTGTGAAATATTCTCCATGCCTCCTCGTCCGACAAATCGTCCTTTAAACTTTCCTCAAATTTTTTATATCTCGATTCTAATAACACACTTTTTCCATTACACTCTGTGCATGTATTAACCCCAAATGCATAATATTTTCCACCAATGTAATAAATAAACGGGTGTTGCTTAAAAAGTTTATCAATATAATCCATATTTGTACCCTTCTTTCACATTTGATACAGAAATTATAGCACTCCAACCATCAATATTCAATTATCAAGGTACTATCTATCATTTCTCTATTTTTTCAGCCAGAACACCTCCCACAATCATTACCAGCCGCTCCAAAGCAATCCGGATGACACTTCGGTCTTCTCAGAAAGTTGTCCATCATGCGCTGCTGCCATTCTGGCGACTGTGGATCCGGATGTTTTTCTTTCCATGCCTGTTTCTGTTCCTCTGTCTGCTGATCCAGTTCCTGGCATTTCTTTTCGTATTTCCGGATTTCTTCCTCTGTTGCATCCCTTGGTTCTCCGATAATCTCTATCATTTCTCCGCCTCCTGTCTATCTGGTCTTCCTGTATGAATACATGATCTATGGATCCACATTTCTGTTCTTCTTCTGGTTCGGACGTGCTCATACTTTTCTTCTGGCTCTATCAACTTTCCGCAAAGATAACAAATATGCGTTTCCGGCTTCTTCTCTTTCTGCCTTTTCATGTTTTATCCCTCTTCTCCATGCAGCCGGTCAATCTCATGGAACACACACCAGATCAGCTCCCGCATCAGGTCGCACGGATATTTCTGGTAGATCAGTTCCCCGGCTGTCATTAATCGCAATCTATCTTCATCACTTTCTGCAGCGTGATAGGCCCGAAACAACTTCCACGCTGCCGTGAATATTTCATAATACTTTCTTAGTTCCTCATTTTTCATCTATGTATCACTCCAAAACCTTATTCGTAACACATTTTTATAAAAAGTAACCTCTGACAGTTACAAATTGTGTTACGCCACAAACCACTATAAATACGGCATTTTTTAATGTTTTTTCGTTTTTGTAACACTGTAACACTCGATTTCTACCTATATATGAGAAAAATATAAGCATATTTCTTATTTTTTTTCTTCTTTTATACACTGAAAAAGTGGATGTTACAGGTGTTACAGTGTTACTTAAAAGGCAAATGATCCATTTTATCCATCGGAATAAATCCTTCCTTCGGTTCATCTTCTTCTATTTTCAGGAAGATACAACGCTTTACATTTCCATCGATCCGCTTTGTCCGACTGGTCTTTCCGGCCTGCGTAAGCAGCAAGCCTTTCCGATCTGCCCAGGAAAGGAACGACTTTTTGGCGAATCCTCCGGCCCTGCACAGTTCATCAAACGCCTGATTGATAAACACCGCATACTCCTTGTCGATACTTCCCCATTTTTCTACATTAGAGTCCAGATCGAAACGCTGCGGGTTCATCGCTACCTTATCGACCAGATACCGGTAACAGCGTTCATTATCTGAAAGTTCGTTCCTGTCTATAAGGGTCTCTTTTGCATCATTCATGGAAATCTTCTGCCCGTCCTTAAACAGATAATCTGTCACCAGTTTGTCCGCCGTCAGGACAATTGATAATGACAGGCTCTGTTTCTGCATCTTTTCATCATCCTGCAGCTCCTGAAGGATATCCTCCTGGATTCCCCGGATTGTATCAATTCCCATGGTTTCTATTAGTTCAATAAAATCCTTTCCGGCAAATCCATAGTTCTTCTTTACAATGTCCGCACTCCGGCCAGGATCCGCATATACGTTTTCTCCACACTCCACCTCCAAAATTCGGTTCATCGCACCACCCTGCGACACATAGGAATTTAACGGACGCTCTCCATTGGTCAGAATACAGTTCTTCCACCGGTTTTCTCTGTTGATTCCCAGATCTTTATTTGATCGACTCTTTCCTTTTCCGGAGCACAGATCATAGACTACACCCTCAAAATTATCCCGGATTCGGCTGCTGGTTTTACTTGTATCGTCCAATATCATTGGCAGGTTGTTGAGAACATCCGCTTTTGCTTCCAGCGCAACATCCGTAGTCTTAAAGTCTCCGATAAACCTGCTCTCATCCGGATTTGCCCAGACAGATGCTGCAATCATCAGCGTCACCGTTTTTCCACCTTCCGTCTCGCCCCACAGATCAACAAAGAATGGTAGCCCGCCCAGCACTTTTACCAACACACTTGCAAAGGAAGCTGCCAGCAAAAATTTTATCTCCATCCTGTCAGACTTCCGGAGCTGCCTCATATGTTCATACCAGGTCTGTCTGGATCCATGTTCTTCTACGCTTTCGAACAACTGTCGAAATCGACTGTCCCCATCAAATATAATGTCCGTATCGTATGGCATAAAGCCATTTCCGATCCATCCCAGCTTACTGGATGAATACTGTACTTTAATAGCATCCTCGTTCGCATTTTCCACATCAGCCAGATACCGCACCAGGAACTTGGCATTTTCACTGGTGACAGCGATTCCTCTTCCTGATAACGATACGATTTTACTGGCAGAAGTAACCATTGTCTTTGGAACGATAATCTCACTCCAAATCCCGTTTCTCTTATATGCAATCTTCAACTGCTCCTCTCCTGTTTCCAGATTCTTCAGACGTTCGATTGGAAGAATCGGGTGATAACAGGCAAGAATATCGGTAAAATCTGTGGTTGGATTCTTCAGGTAAACTCCGTCTTCCGAGGCGATCCATTGTCGGCACCGCTGATTGTCATACGGTCCTTCAAAATTTGTCCAGTTATCCAGAAGTGCCGGCTGCTTCATCCGGTTGCGTTTCATTTCCCGGTCTACACGCTTATATGCTTTCAGGATTTCTTCAAACTTTGCTTTTACACCAAGCTCCGCTGCACGATCCTGCAGGGATAAAATCAGCCTTGCTTTATATATCTCGTCCTCCTGTTCAAAGATCTCTTCGAAGATTTTATCCTCCAGGATGCTTTTTGTCGTAAGCTGCCCCAACGGCACCATACTGCTCACCTTCTTTCGTTATTTCCTCTCGCACATACAATTGATACTGCAGCTTATTATAATTTTCACACCAGGCATCTGTCAGAGGTTTATTTAGCCGCACGCCGATCCGGTATGCCGTGATCAGTTGATTACATTTCTGCAGTTCCTCTTTCAGGCTCTGGCGTTTTTTCTGCTGCATCGCTGCACGCTTCTTAGCCCGATATAATACCATATTGGAACGGAAGGTTGGTTTTTCATAGTTTCCTCCCAGGATCCGGAACGCTTCTTTAAATCCAACATTTTCCATTCTTTCCACAAAACTGAAGATGTCCCCTGTTGCTCCACAGCCAAAACAATGGAAATCTTTATCATAGATTTTCATGGATGGCTCCCGGTCTCCCCGGTGAAATGGGCACTGGATAAATCCAGCCCTGTTTGGCTCCGGAAGTCCATACCTGCCCAGTATATCTCTCATTCTGTAAGTTTCTTTAATTTCTTCGCTTGTCACTTTCTCCACCTTCAGACAGAATCCGGATGATCTCTGCCCCGGTATTCTTTTTCTCACAGAACAGAAACCGGCATCCATACTTTCGTTCCTGTGTACACAAGATCTTATACAGCGTTTCTCCCGTCATGGCTTTTGTTTCTATTTCTTCCCATTTTCCTGTTTCCGGATTTTTCCTGCGTTTCCAGCGTCTGGGATTTTCCCACCAGATCACATCTTCCAGACGTTCAACGCCTTTTCCATGTTCTATCAGGAAAATCATTTGAATACCATTTTCGTTGGCCCGAATCAGTTCTTTCCGAAACCGCTCATGATCCTGACATACATTGCTGCATAATTCCGAAAGGTTCTGCTTTCTGTCGATAATCAGCCGGGGATTATCATAATTCATATAATCCCCGACCATGAGTTTCGATACTGGATGTTTGATATTGTTCTGATTAAAAGTCTCTACAATTTTTGTAATCGCCCTGGCTTTTTCCCGGCTGTCTATCTGTATCACCATATGTATCACCGCCTGATCAGAATGGCAATTCTTCATCAATGCCTTCCGGAACATTCATAAATCCATCATTATCTGCCTGATTGAGTCCTCCCGCATCCTGAGATGACTGCTGTGCGCTCTTGGACTCAACAAACTCGCAGCTTTCCACAACCACATCTGTGGTATAGACCTTCTGTCCTTCGTTGTTCGTATAGGATCCTGTCTGGATACGTTCCTGCAGTCCGATCTTCATGCCTTTGTGAAAATATTTTTCGATAAACTCCGCAGTCTTCCCAAATGCCACGCAATTAGGAAAATCTGCAGTCGGTCCGTTCTCACTTTTGAATCTGCGATCCACTGCAAGGGAAAATCTCGCGATCGTCGACCCGCCATCTGTATATCGCACCTCCGGGTCTCTCGTAAATCGCCCTACAAGCTGTACGCTATTCATTCTTATCAGCCTCCTTCTTCAGGTCCGGTGTCTTCTGAAACCGGTTCATGACACTCTTATATTCCGTCACTGTCATATCCTCGATCTTCTTCGCTTTTACCGTATGCATAGACAGGATCTGGTTATCCGTGACACCAGTTCTGGCCTGTTCACTGCGGATCGTATCGATCATCGCCTGTGTGATCTGCTGTTCCGTCTGCACATCTGTTTCTGCCTGAGGTGATGATTTTCTTGTTTCTTTTCTTCCTGCCGACTTTTTCGCATCCGCGAGTTCTCCTTCCAGGCTTTCCGCATCCGGGTCCGTCATTTCTTCTGTCGGGATGCAAAAAACCTGGAAACAGAGGTATTTATAGGCAATCGCCATTGCCTTATTGGTCGCTTTATCTCCCATGTCCATTCCTTCTCCGTAAATAATAGAAGATACACGGGATCCGTCTTCCGCACAGATATCATATTTCACTTTGCAGATAACTTTAATAATGGCAGCACCGTTTTTGCTTCTTCCAACCTCTTCACATTTACGTTCCAGTACCGTCGGAACGATCACTACCTTATTCTTTGCTAACGCTGGATGAAGTGCATTAAACACATCATCCACACTTCTGTACTTAAATCCCTGCTGCTTATTGACCTTATCCTTACCAACATGTCCACAATCTGCGATTACACCGGCAATCGCAGCATAAATCTTTGGATTTTCAATGGTTCTTCTTTCTTCGCTCATATTACTCCTTATCAAATACTACTCGATCTGCAGCTTCTACGATCAGAAGGCTGGCAATCTGGCTCAGTGACAGGGTGGATTCATTATAGATATCCACCAAAACGTTATATGCTTCCGGAGAAAGCCGCACGACAGCCTGTTCCTCTGTCCGCTGCTTCTTTCTCGCCGGAATATGTATTTTTCCATCTGCCATATTTGCCTCCTATCTGATTCTCAGCGACTCACCCTGTACCAGTTCCGCATATTCCGTAGCACCGTTTTCCTTCAGATAATTTTTCAGTGCCGCCCGATCCAACTCCGGTGCTTTCTGCTTCCAGAAATATCCTGGAATCTTTGATTCGTCTTTTACTCTGACAGTCGGTGGATTCTTCTGGATTCCAAAGCTGAACAGATCTGTTTTAATTTTTTTCTTTCCTGTCTGGATCATGCTGCGCTCCAAATTACTTTTGATGGAATCAATACTGTTTTTCACAGTTTTCTTTTTAGATTGCAGTCTGGAAATCTCAGCATCGATGGTATCGACCTGTCCTTCCAGTGTGCGGATGACTTTGGCATAATTGTCTGCCTTGTCTTCGATTTCTCCCTCGATGCCTTCCAGTGTATCTCTCAACACATCCGGATCCGCTTCTTCTGCCATCTCCATCAGATCCATATACTGACCGGTTAATTCATATAACGTTGACATTTACTTTTCCTCCTTTAAAATCATTGAGACCGAAGCCTCACTGCACGCCATCTCGTCCGCGATCTTCTTATTCGACCAGCCAGCCCGATGCAGCGCCAGTACTTTTCCACGGTCTATTTTCTTTCTGCCCGATTTCTTCTCGGGCTCTGCGGGGGGGGGGGATTGGTTTTCCTCCGCCGCTGATTCCTTTGGTGGAACAGG
>SKEW01000310.1_pt1 | contig 56283 bp, 41 predicted proteins | sample 4841441 | NCBI WGS metagenome assembly SKEW01 (sample SAMN11008799, study PRJNA524170) | human gut metagenome | isolation source: fecal sample from pouch patient p41 | place: Israel: Tel-Aviv | reverse complement strand
GAATTGATATATGAAAAGCACAATTGAGGGAAAATTGTAGTATATTTGTACTGTTCTTTGAGGCGTCTTTATTATTAAGGAAGCGTTTAGTGCTTTTTCTCAAGTGCGAATCTGGACAATTCGAGCTGTGTTGAGGAAATAAACAAAACGTTCTTCCTTTGGTTTGTATGTTGCATCTAGGTACTGATATACAGTCAAGGGCGTGAGCTGTTTTTGCTTGTATCCAACACAGAGGTAGTTCAGAACCTGCACTTGGATATAAGTTTAGCGGTCTTGCGCTTCTTTTGTGTATACACTTCTGTTGAGACTAGGAAGGAACTAATAAATTGAAAAACATACAAACAGTACAAGTGTTGCCAGTAATGTTGCTAATGTCCGTAACAGTATCAGCAAGAGACCTAACAGGTTTTGAACAGCTTATTGATAAACGTACGACATGAAAATAAAACTGATTGCATTATTTATAATGATGGGATCGTTGGCTGCCGTAGCTGATAATGATACTTATTTCTTTTCAAAAGTAGATTATGGTTCAGTGTTCGTTGTTCAAACAGCCGATTGATTCTTGTATCAGATAATTTTAATTGGCAGGATTTTTTTTCCGGTGTGGGGTGGTGAGACGGAGGCAAAGATTGGCTGTTTCGCGGATGGGAATTGGCAAGAATGAAAGAGGCGGAATCCTTGGATTGTGCGAATTAGTAGTGAAGTAGTTGCTGAAAAATAGAGGTACTTGATAAAATAGAGTTGCATTTTCCGTATAAAAACGTATCTTTGTGTAAAGAGAATTAAAGACATCGATTATTAATGGCTATTTTCTTTCGTACTACGAAACAGAACATATAAGCGATTGCCTGATATTTAATAGATGATATTAATGATTAACACAATGAAAATACGCTTGATTTTGTCTTTTGTTTTATTGATTTATTCATTGGTCTGTCAAGCAGATGGCGGTAAAGATTCATATATCTTCCGGAAAGTCGATTATCAGCAAGGATTATCCAATAGTGCTGTGCTTTGTCTTTTTCAAGACAATACAGGGTTGATGTGGTTTGGTACATACGATGGTGTCAATTGTTATGATGGCCGAAACATGGAAGTTTTTCGTTCTGATTTTTCAGCCCCCAAAGCTTTGAGTAATAATGTAATCCATTCTATTCAGCAGGCAGATAATAATTGTTTGTGGATTTCTACACATTTGGGTATCAATCGTCTTTCACAGGATTCGCGGCAAGTTGTCGGATATTATGACTTTACAGATGATTATTATCTACATTCCAATTCTAAAGGAAACACATGGGTGGTGAGTCATGGTGGAATTTTCTACTATAATACATCTTATAAACGATTTGTACAGATTAAGAATCTGAAAGTACCCGTAGAAGATATGGATAAACGGGCATTCGTAACGGATGATGGTGTTTTGTGGATTTTCACTCAACAAACAGGGGAGCTGTTACAGGTTTCGCAGGATGCTTTTGATTGTGACACATTATCAATTCATTCAACTGTTTCATCTACTAATTTTCATGCGAAACCTATTGAAGATGTCTTTTATCAGAATGGCGTTCTTTGTTTTATCGATAGTGAGCATGATCTTTATGTTTATGATATTTCCCGACAATCTAAAATTTATATTCGTAACCTTTCTTCATTAGTGCAGAAGAATGGAACTATTGCAGGAATAGCCCTTTTCTATGAAGATATTATTATTGGTTTTCGAACGAATGGGTTAGTCCGTCTCCGTACTTCACAAAAATATAAAGAAGAAGTGGTCGACCGGAATGTGCGTATATATAGTATTTATCGAGATCCTCATCAGAATGTCTTATGGGTTGCTTCGGACGGACAAGGAACGATTATGTATGCTAAGAAATATTCTATTGCCACCAATTTGATGCTCAATCAACTGTCATCTAACTTAAGCAGGCAGGTACGTTCTGTTATGACAGACAATAGTGGTGGGCTATGGTTCGGGACGAAAGGTGATGGACTGTTGCATATACCGGATTATCGTGAGAATGAGGAGGCTTCTGCCGTTACAGTTTACTCTCCTGAAGGTAAGCAAAATGTTGTGTCTTATATACGATGGAATAAAGAATTTCCTGTTTATAAATTGGTTCAAAGCCGTTATATGGATGGCTTTTGGATAGGATCTGGAGATCCGGGACTATTTTACTATTCTTTTGAAGACAAAGCTTTGCATTCTGTGGAGAACCTGCCGGCACAACCCACCGAGATACATGGCATTTATGAGGAAAATGATAGTGTACTTTATGTGGTGACAGCCGGTTCCGGTTTTCATAAATTAATACTTGAGAAGCAGGCAGGTACCATTCGTTTCAAGTCGCAGAAAAGTTATCATTTTTTTCACGGTCAGCGAGAAATTACGATGTTCTATCCAATGTTGCCCGAAGGGGATTCTATTTTGTGGCTTGGCAGTCGGGAGAAAGGACTCGTACGGTTTGATAAGCGGACTGAAGAATATAAAGTGATTTCTTTGAAAGAAATGCTCCATAAGTCGGTAGACGATGTGCTCAGCCTGTATCGGACCAAAGAAGGGTTGTTATATGTAGGGACAACATCAGGATTGGTATGTCTGAATTCTAATGGCAAACAGATGAAAGCTACCTATATCGGACGGGAGCAAGGTTTGCTCAATGATATGATTCATGGTGTACTTGAAGATGAGAACGGACTCTTATGGCTTGGTACGAATCGGGGGCTGATTAAATATAATCCGATAAATGGCTCATCACATGCCTACTTTTACAGTGCAGGTGTTCAAATCGGTGAGTTTAGTGATGATGCTTATTACATGTGTCCATATACACAGGAGCTTTTTTTCGGTGGGATTGACGGGTTGCTTTATTTGGATAAAGAGGTGCAGGCTGCTCCGGAATTTTATCCGGATATTTTGTTACGTAAGTTGACTGTTGGACATACGCAAGTGGTTCAGGGGGATGGAGATTACTATACAGACGATGGTAAGGCATTACAGTTGAAGGGGACGGAGGTTTCATTTGCACTTTCTTTTGTTGTTCCGGATTTTTTATCAGGAGAAGATATAGAATATTCTTACCAGTTGGAAGGATATGATAAGGATTGGACCTCTTTTAGTAGTATTAATGAAGCCTCATATACAGGAGTGCCGGCAGGTGATTATATCTTTAAGGTACGCTATAAGAGGGATGTATTTGATACGGAATATCGGCATTTTTCTATTCCGGTATATATCCTTTCTCCCTGGTATCGATCGGTGGCGGCTTATTTGGTTTATTTGATCATTTTCTTGTTGCTGTTAGGGTACGTGATATATTTACTACGTAAAAACTACCTTCAGGAACGGATGATGAAAACACTGATGGGGACAGAAAGTTGCCGGAAATCCGAGACTGTATATACAAACCGTAGGATGCTTGAAGATTTTACTCTTATTTATAATTATTGTGACCAATTGCGTGCAGAGAATCTTTCTTATGAGCAATGTCTTGAGAAAGTGTCACTGATACGCGAAACTGTGATGAACGCACTTCTTAATCCTGACGTTCTGTTTTTGGAAGAACTTAAACAATTCTTTCCGGATCGGTTTATTGTTTCTGCACGTATGAGTATACAGGGAGTTTCTCAAGAGGTGTTACGTACGTTGGAAGAACAAGGGATTGATCATTCTTCTATATCGTCAATGATTCCGGAACACTTAACATTTCCAGTTTACAAGAATGCATTATACAGTATTCTTTATTGCTGCTATCTTCGGATTACTGAAATGAAAGGTACTCATGGCGTAATAGTAGAAATGTCAGAACAGGATGGTAAGATGCAGCTACATTTTTCTTCTAAAGATGCTACTGCGAAAGCGTTGTATGAATATCTTTCAGATAAAGCTTCTTCAGTGACGGAGAAAGATTCCGATCATGTGTTTGCTGTGCATTTACTTTTAGGTTTTGTACGGTCAGCTTTGGAACGTATTCATGCCGTTCTTCGTTATGATGATGATGAGAGTGGTAGTCGGTTGACGATTATCTTTGAACCGGCAGTCTTGACAGTGGCAGGTGAACAAGGGAAAAAAACTGTGCTTTTGTTGGAAGACAGAGATGAAATGACTTGGTTGATTAGTAATTTCCTGGCTGATGAATATGTGGTTCATCAAGTAAAGAGTGTGCAGCTTGCTTTTGACGAAATTCGTCGGTCGGCTCCGGCTCTATTATTAGTGGATATGACAATGTATGCCAATGCTGAAAGTACTTTTATGGAGTATGTTAGCCGGAATCGTACTCTGCTTTCAAAGACAGCTTTTATTCCATTGTTAACTTGGAAAGTTGGTTCGGCCATTCAGCGGGAACTGATCTTGTGGTCTGATTCTTATATTGTACTTCCTTATGATATATTATTCTTGCGGGAAGTTGTCCATAATGCTATTTATGGAAAGCGGGAAGCGAAGCAGATATATATGGAGGAACTGGGAGATTTGGCGGGACAGATTATCTGTACAACTACCGAACAAGCTGATTTTATTCGCAAATTGTTAAAGGTGATTGAAGAAAACCTGGACAAGGAAGAACTGGGCTCAACGTTGATCGCTGATCGTATGGCAATGAGTTCCCGTCAGTTCTATCGTAAATTCAAGGAAATCTCCAATACTGCTCCCGGTGATTTAATAAAGAGTTACCGTATGGAAAAGGCAGCCCGCCTGTTACTTGATGAAGAACTTTCTATTCAAGATGTTATTATGGAGGTCGGTATTTCCAGCCGGTCTTATTTTTATAAAGAGTTTACCCGTCGGTTCGGGATGACACCGAAAGATTATCGGGAACAGCGAAAGATATGCTGATTGTCAGGTTAAATTCTTTCGTATAGGTGATTAGTTGGGAAACATTATTATTTATTTGTTTGTCACAACCTTGTGCTCTAAATCCCTTTTGTTGATTTTATTGTATTGATTATTAGTGTGTTAATCTGTGCTCTAATTTACCATTCTGTGCTTTAAATATGTGTCTTTATTTTGCCGTTTTTTTGGCAAGGTAGAGCATTGGACTTTTATTCGAATAGCCTTTATTTGCAACAATCTTTTTAAAGGGAATTAACCTTATTACTAATCAAATTTAAAGGAATTATGAATGAAAAACTAAAGTATCTTACCTTATTTGTAATAGGTATGATGTTGAGTTTGGGCATGAATGCTCAATCTGTAAAATCAATCTCCGGTACGGTAACCGATGATCAGGGAGAGGCGGTTATCAGTGGTACGGTGAAAGTTAAAAACGGTAGTACAGGAACAATCACTGACATTAACGGTAAATACACTCTCTCTGTTCCTTCCAATGCCACCTTGGTGTTTTCGTATATTGGTTATATCACACAAGAATTTAAAGTCTCGGAATTAAAGAGTAATGTTCTGAACGTAGTTCTGCAATCGGATACGAAAGCACTGGACGAAGTAGTCGTTGTAGGTTATGGTACCATGCGCAAATCAGACTTGACGGGTTCCATTTCCACAGCCAAAGGTAAAGACATGCTGAAAGCACAATCATTCAATGCGCTTGACGGATTGAAGGGTAAAGTGGCCGGTGTGAATATCTTCTCTAATACCGGTCAGCCGGGTGGAGAATCACGTGTCATCATTCGTGGTATTTCTACTATCAACGCATCGGCATCACCGCTGTACGTAGTCGATGGAGTGGTGATGTCAAACTTTGAATTGCTTAATCCGAATGATATCGAATCTATCGAAGTATTGAAAGATGCTTCCTCTGCTGCCATTTATGGTGCCCGTGGTGCGAATGGTGTTATCATGGTGACTACCAAGCGCGGTAATGCAGGAAAAGGAGTCCATGTTTCCTATGATGGTTCATTGTCTATCGGTAAGATGGCTAGAAAAATAGATGTAATGGATGCTAACGAATGGATGTCTACCTTCAAGCAGGGATTGGAAAATGCCAACGAATTTCAAGGCAAGAACTTCACAACTGATCTGTCACAGATATTCACAGACGAACGTTTGTTCAATGCAGACGGTTCTCCGAAATATAATACCAACTGGCAGGATGAAGCATCCCGCACTGCCATCTCTCATAACCATCAGATCAGTATCCAACGTACAGGAGAAGGATCTTCTATCGGAGCATTCATCAATTATACCGATCAACAGGGTATTTTGTTGAATTCTTACTTCAAACGTATCAATGCAAAATTGGCGTATGATGACAAACCGACTGATTGGCTGTCTACTTCCGTTAATTTATTAGTAAATCATACTTGGGGTAATAGAACTTCTGATAACCCTTACGGACAAGGCGCATTGCGTACAATGATCGAACAGTTGCCTTTCTTACCGGTTAAGCTGGATGGTGAATATACGCAGACGAACATTATTAATACGAGCTCTATTCTCAATAATCAGACTGATCCTAATAGCGGAAAACAAGGATTTAGCCCGGAAGGTGTAGGTAATCCCGTTGAGTTGCTCGAACGGATGCAGGCTATGCAATATCGTACGCAGATTTTTGGTAATGCTGCTTTGACTTTCCATCTCATGAAAGGATTGGATTTGAAGACCCAGTTCGGTATCGACTACCACAATAATCGTGATGCTAACTATACGCCGTTCACTCCGCGTCCGATGATTAATCAAAGTTCCGAGGGAGCAGCTTCTGCAAATAACTCCAACTCTTTGTATTGGCAGGAAGAAACCTATTTGACTTATGTGAAAGATATAAACAAACATCACATTAATGCAATGGCGGGTATGTCTTGGCAAGAGTATAATTATACCAAATTCGAAGCTTCCGACAGTAAGTATATTGATGACTTCTACGGATATTATAATTTAGGTTCCGGAACGAATCGTCCTTCTGTTGGCAGTGATTACGACAAGTGGGCAATGAACTCTTATTTCTTGCGTCTGGCGTATTCTTATGACAACAAGTATATGGCTACCGTAACCGGTCGTTATGATGGCTCTTCCAAATTCGGACAGAACAATAAATATGCATTTTTTCCGTCAGTAGGTTTGGGCTGGATGATTTCTAATGAAGACTTCTTGAAAGACAACTCATTGATTAGCAAACTAAAATTGCATACTTCTTACGGTGTGACAGGTAACTCGGAAATCGGTACTTATAAGTCATTGGCCACGGTAAGCCAGTCAAATACGATTATTGGTGATGCTTTGCACGTTGTGTCTTATCTGGATAATATGCCTAATCCTGACCTGAAATGGGAAAAGACTGGACAGTGGGACTTAGGATTCGAGTTGGGTTTATTCAATAACAGACTGAATTTCGATATTTCCTATTATTATAAATATACTTCAGATTTGTTGCTCGACCGTCCGGTTCCTGAATCAACAGGCTACTCTTCCATTATGGATAATATTGGAGCCGTTTCCAATCGTGGTTTAGATATTCTGGTTACAGCATATCCTATTCAGACACATGATTTCCAGTGGACTTCCACTCTTAATTTAGGTTTCAACAAAAATCGTGTAGAGAAACTGGATGAAAGTGCATCTGTTGATCCTGTCACCGGTAAGCGTCAGATTACAACCGACGGTTTTGTGGGTTACGATATGTTGATTCGTGAAGGTGAAGAGCTTTCTTCTTTCTATGGTTATAAGCGCGCCGGTATTTACGATGGTATTCCGTCTAACTGGGATCCGGAGACAATGAACATACCTTCCACTATCGGTGAAAAGGTAACTTATAAGAAACGCGAAATTATTGGTAACGGATTGCCTGACTGGATGGGCTCATTTATCAATACCTTCAATTATAAAGGTTTCGATTTGACTTTAGACTTCCAGTTTACATGGGGGGTAGACGTGATGCAAGAATATTATCACTCTACTGTAGCCCGTTTCCTGACTAACGGTATAGACCGTCTTTATAAGGAAGCATGGCATCCAACTCTCAATCCGTCGGGTAAAGAACAGGCAATTCGTCTGAATAACTTTGGTCAGGGAGCTAATAACCAGGCAGATGATGACTGGGTTTGCAATGGTTCTTATTTGCGTTGTAACATGATTCAGCTCGGATATACCTTCAATCCAACACTGATTAAGAAGATCGGTCTGTCTTCATTGCGTTTGTATGCGAATGTGAATAACGCGTTCCTGATTACTTCTAAGGACTATAACGGATACGATCCGGATAACTCATCTCGTTTAGGTGACAACAAATGGGGGGCTAACCGCCAATTCTTCACCTATCCGCGTCCGAGAACGTTTACGTTCGGTCTTAATGTAGCATTTTAATTCACCGTTATAAAAACCATAAGAATTATGAAACTATTAAAAGTATATATATCTGCATTTTGTATGTGTTCACTTTCTGTGTTGCTGAATTCATGCGACGATTTCCTGAAAGAAGAACCATTGGATATGAAGTCATCTGACCAATTCTGGAAGACGAAAGCTGATGCGGAGTCGGGTGTGAACGCATTGTATTTTGGTGGTGTACCTTATTTACACAACACTGATGTAGGCGGTGGCTGGACTCCTAAAGCGACAATGTGGGGTGGTATTGTGTCCGGATTGTACGTTGATAAGCGTAAGGATAGAACATTTACTACGGCATCCGAAGGGTGTAACTTCAATATTGAATCTTTTGATGATATTGCAATGAAATACTGGCATGAGTTTTATAAAGGTATTTCACGTGCCAACTTTGTTATAGCCAATATTCCGTCAATGACCGGGGTGCTGGATGAGGCTACTATTAATAATTATGTGGCTCAAGGTAAATTCTTCCGTGCATACGGATATTTTTGGCTGGTCAAAGAATTTGGTGGTGTTCCTTATATTTCAGAACCTTACACATCTACAGAAGGTATGTACAAAGAACGTCTTTCTGCTGAAGAGGTTTATAAGAAAATTGAAGCCGACTTGCTGGATATTGTCAACGGGGATGCATTGCCGAATAAAACGTTCTATGAAAATGGCTGTTATGTTACCAGAGCAATGGCGCAGACTTTGCTGGCACAAGTTTATCTACAATGGGCTGGTGCACCGTTAAACGGGGGGGCAGACTATTATGGAAAAGCTGCACAGATGGCATTGAAAGTGATTAATGATAGTCCTCACGGACTTATTCATCCGAATGGAACGACTGATGATTTGAACTCTGCGTATAATGTGATTAAGACAACGAAAGAATCTGCTGAAATCATTTATGCTAAAGAATATAATTATAGTGATTATAGTGTAGGTAACTCTTATGCTTGTCGTTCTATCGGGACAGATGCTTTTCAGTGGGGAGTGTTCCATCCGGGAGGAGACGTGCTGTATAATGCATACCTTCCCTGTGATATGTTGCTTAACAGCTATGCCTCTAATGATATTCGAGGACATGAGAAACAGTTCTTCTTTAAGCAATATACCGATGCTGAAGGAAATACTCATACTTTGAATAATGCAGGCAACTGGGCATGGTTTGATGAAAATGCTTTGATTAGCGGTCACGACGGTGATTATAATATGCCGGTATTCCGTTTTGCGGAAGTCTTGCTGATTGCGGCCGAAGGTCTGGCACGTACAAACCATGAAGATAATGCTGTCGGTGGAGCTAAATATTATCTCAATCAAGTGCGTAAACGTGCTGGATTGGCAGATGAGACGGCTACAGGAAACGATTTAATACAATCGATTTTGACTGAACGTTTGCATGAGTTACCGTTGGAATTTAAGATTTGGGATGACATTCGTCGTACTCGTTTGTATCCGGAAGCATCTACCGAATCAGGAAAATTGAAATGGACTGCTCTTGCATCGGCTCAAATTCAAAACAAGCCCGATGGAAGCACAAGAGCCGGCGCCATTCCTGAATATGCTTTGTTATGGCCTATCCCGTTAGATGAAATTCAGGCTAATCCTGCGTTGGAAGGACATCAGAACCCGGGATGGAATTAATTAGGTAATAATAAATATTTGTTTCTGATAGAATTGGAGAGAGGGTAAAGGCAAATTATCCTCTCTCTATTGCTTAAACAGTTAGTCCTCCGGTTGTACTCTCGTGGTATGCACATAAATATTACATCCTGATTCTCACTTATTTAACTTGTACTCTCGTTGACGCTCGTATCCTTTGGTTGACCATCTGCTATTTTTTTCTTATTTTGGCGTATCAGAGGACTGATAATTACAGAAAGATGCTTTAATTTGTAACGTAAATATAAAAGACGTGATAATCTAATTAATAGCTTAATTCGTAGACCATGAATAAAAAGAAACTACTATCTTTCGCAATAGCCCTGCTATTGGGAGCTTCTTCTACCTTTGCGCAAAAGCAACCGGTAGACTATGTGAATCCTTTAATGGGAACTGATTCGAAAATATCACTATCTAATGGGAATACATATCCTGCCATCGCGTTGCCTTGGGGAATGAACTTCTGGATGCCACAAACCGGAAAGATGGGTGACGGTTGGGCTTACACTTATGCATCCGACAAAATCAGAGGTTTCAAGCAAACGCATCAGCCCAGTCCGTGGATCAATGACTACGGTCAGTTCTCAATCATGCCGATGACTAAACAGTTGAAGATCGATCAGGACAGTCGTGCTTCCTGGTTCTCTCATAAGGCAGAGAAAGCCACTCCTTATTATTATAGTGTTTATTTGTCAGAGTATGACATGACAACTGAAATAGCTCCGACAGAACGTTGCGCATATTTCCGTTTCACTTTCCCTGAAACCTCCGATGCCTATGTGGTGGTAGATGCTTTCGACCGCGGTTCGTATGTGAAGGTGATTCCCGAAGAAAATAAAATAGTTGGTTATACGACACGCAATAGTGGCGGTGTTCCTCAAAACTTTAAGAATTACTTTGTGATAGAGTTCGACAAGCCTTTTACTTTCAATAAAGTATGGGCAGACTATCATTTGGTTGAAACACATCTCGAACTGCAATCCAATCACGTGGGTGCTGCTATCGGATTTTCAACGAAGAAAGGAGAACAGGTACATGCAAAGGTGGCATCCTCATTCATCAGTCCTGAACAGGCGGAACTGAACTTGAAAGAAATTGGTAATAAGACCTTTGAACAGACAAAAGAGGCCGGTCGTAAGGCATGGAACAATGTCTTGGGGCGTATCAAGGTTGAAGACAGCGATGAGAACCGTATGCGTACGTTCTACTCTTGTTTGTATCGTTCGGTGTTGTTTCCTCGTATGTTTTACGAGGTAAACGGTAAGGGGGAAACTGTGCATTACAGCCCCTATAATGGTGAAATCCGTCCGGGATATATGTTTACCGACACTGGATTCTGGGATACTTTCCGTTGCTTGTTTCCATTTGTTAATTTGATATATCCTTCAATGGGTGAGAAGATGCAGGAAGGCCTGTTGAATACCTATCTTGAAAGTGGATTCTTTCCTGAATGGGCAAGCCCGGGCCATCGTGGTTGTATGGTTGGGAACAATTCAGCTTCTGTAGTGGCGGATGCCTTCATGAAGAATGTAACCAAAGCGGATGCAGAAAAAATGTACAAAGGCCTACTGAAAGGGGCCAATAGCGTACATCCGAAAGTTTCTACTACCGGACGCCGTGGATATGAATATTATAACAAACTGGGCTATGTGCCATACGATGTGAAAATTAATGAGAATGCGGCACGCACATTGGAATATGCATACGATGACTGGTGCATTTACCGTATGGGTGAAAAATTAGGCCGTCCGGCAGAAGAACTGGATGTTTATAAGAAAAGGAGTCAGAACTACCGTAATCTGTTCGATCCGGAAACTAAGTTGATGCGGGGAAAGAATTCCGACGGAACTTTCCAGACTCCTTTCAATCCTTTTAAATGGGGAGATGCCTTTACGGAAGGAAATAGTTGGCATTATACATGGTCGGTATTCCACGATGTACAAGGACTGGTTGATCTGATGGGCGGCAAGAAGATGTTTGTCAGTATGCTTGATTCTGTATTCAATCTTCCTCCTGTATTTGATGATAGCTATTATGGAGGAGTGATTCATGAGATTCGTGAAATGGAAATTGCTAACATGGGTAACTATGCACATGGCAACCAACCTATCCAGCACATGATCTACTTGTATAACTATGCCGGCGAGCCTTGGAAAGCCCAATATTGGTTGCGTGAGACGATGAACCGCCTCTATCTTCCTACTCCGGACGGTTATTGTGGAGATGAAGATAACGGTCAGACTTCGGCTTGGTATGTATTTACTGCATTGGGATTTTATCCGGTATGTCCCGGCAGCAATGAATATGTAATGGGAGCTCCTTACTTCAAGAAAGCAACGATTACACTGGAGAACGGCAAGAAACTGGAAATCTCCGCCCCGAAGAATAACGATGATAATCGTTATATTCGTTCATTGAATTATAATGGCAAGAATTATACAAAGAATTATCTGAACCATTTCGATCTGTTGAAAGGCGGTCGTCTGGTGTTTGATATGGATAACAAACCGAATAGGGGAAGAGGTATCAACGAATCAGACTTCCCGTATTCATTCTCTCGTGACGCAAAGTAAGCTGATATGAATAATTTGAGAAAGAAAGTATTGATGATGACTATGGCGGCAGCAACTTTGTCCGCCATAGCTCAACAGCCGGTAGACTATGTGAATCCGATTATCGGGACCAATGGGATGGGACACACTTTTCCCGGTGCTTGCACTCCTTTCGGATGGGTACAGTTGAGTCCGGACACAGACACAATTCCGCATAATGTAAATGGAGCTTATCAGAAAAATGCCTACGAGTATTGTGCCGGTTACCAATATAGGGACAAGACCATTGTTGGCTTCAGTCACACTCATCTTAGTGGTACGGGACATTCTGACTTGGGAGACATCTTGTTGATGCCTGCTGTTGGCGATGTGAAGTTAAATCCCGGTCGGGCGGATTATCCGGAAGAGGGATACCGTTCACGTTTTAACCATGCTACAGAAAAAGCTGTTCCCGGATATTATGAAGTGATACTGGACGATTATGGCATTAAGGCCCAACTGACAGCAACACAACGGACGGGTATACATAAATATACCTTCCCGAAAGGAAAAGATGGTCATTTGATTTTGGATCTGGTGCATGGTATTTATAATTATGATGGCAAAGTTCTATGGGCTAATTTAAGGGTAGAAAACGATACTCTGTTGACCGGATATCGTATCACTAACGGATGGGCGCGTACGAATTATACCTATTTTGCCATCTCTTTGTCACAGCCGATTAAAGACTACGGATATAAGGATAAGGAAAAAGTATTGTACAATGGCTTTTGGCGTCGTTTTAAGTTGGAAAAGAACTTCCCCGAAATCACAGGTCGAAAAATTGTGGCTTACTTTAATTTCGATACGGCTAACAATTCGGAACTGGTCGTAAAAGTGGCATTGTCGGCAGTCAGTACGGAAGGGGCCATTAAGAATCTGCGTGCCGAGGCTTCCGGAAAGAGTTTCGAACAGTTGGCGGAAGCTGCTCGTACAGATTGGAATAGCGAACTGGAGCATTTCGAGATTGAAGGTACGCCCGATCAAAAAGCAATGTTCTACACTTCCCTTTATCACACCATGATTAATCCATCTGTGTATATGGATGTAGACGGTTCCTATCGTGGGCTGGATCATAACATACACCGGGCGGAAGGATTTACCAACTATACTATATTTTCCCTTTGGGATACCTATCGTGCGGAACATCCTTTCCTGAATCTGGTGAAACCGGGACGCAATGCGGATATGGTGGAATCCATGATTAAACATGAGCAACAAAGCGTGCACGGAATGTTGCCGATATGGAGTCTGATGGGAAATGAAAACTGGTGTATGAGCGGTTATCATGCTGTGTCTGTACTGGCGGATGCAATAACCAAAGGTGTCTTTTTGAATGTGGATGAGGCATTGGCGGCAATGGTCAGTACATCCACCGTTTCGTATTATGAAGGTATAGCTGATTATATGAAGCTGGGATATATTCCGCTTGACAAAAGTGGTACAGCAGCTTCTTCTACTTTGGAGTATGCATACGACGATTGGACTATCTATCAGACAGCTTTGAAGGCAGGTAACAAGGAAATAGCGGAGACTTACCGAAAGCGTGCCCTCAATTATCGTACTATCTATGATACAAGTATTGGTTTTGCACGTCCCCGTTATAGTGACGGTTCTTTCAAGAAAGAGTTTGATGTATTACAAACCTATGGTGAAGGTTTTATTGAAGGCAATTCATGGAATTTCTCTTTTCATGTGCCGCACGATGTATTTGGCATGATCGACTTGATGGGAGGAGAAGGGACGTTCGTGCAGAAATTGGATGAACTGTTCTCCATGCATCTGCCGGAGAAGTACTATGAACATAATGAGGATATTACGGAAGAATGTTTGGTCGGCGGATATGTGCATGGGAATGAACCGAGCCACCATGTTCCTTATCTATATGCGTGGACTTCCCAGCCGTGGAAATCACAGTACTGGCTGCGTGAGATTCTGAATAAGATGTATAAGAATGATATTAACGGATTGGGTGGAAATGATGATTGCGGACAGATGTCAGCATGGTACCTTTTCTCCGTGATGGGCTTCTATCCGGTTTGTCCTGGTACAGACCAGTATGTATTGGGAGCGCCCTACCTACCTTATCTGAAGATGACGCTTCCTAATGGAAAGACATTAGAGATCAAAGCGCCGGGTGTCAGCGACAAGAAACGTTACGTGCAGTCGCTGAAATTGAACGGTAAGGTATACGACAAGATGTACATTACACATGAAGACATTTTGAAAGGAGGCGTACTGGAATTCAAGATGGGTGCGTCACCTAACAAACGTCGCGGATTATCACCGGACGATAAACCTTATTCATTAACTAACGGAATTAACAAATAATCAATAAAGGAGTATGAAAAAGATACATTTAATCTATGCAGCCTGCCTGCTGATAGGTATGGGGGCTTGTGCTGCAAGTGCACAAAAGCAGGTGAAGGATAATTCTGATGTATGGAAAGAGTACAATACAGGTGCTATATTGTTTGAGGACAAAGCGCCGGAAACGCAGGGATCGGACATTTATCACCGGATCATACCCGATGCTGAATCGTACATCAAGGAACAGGCACGTACTGTATTGGCTACCCTTTACAATTCTCCGGAAGATAGTATTCCCGCAGTGCACAAGATACATTATACATTAGAAGATATCGACGGTATTTCTGCTAAAGGTGGTGGCAATGGTGATGTGATGATTTTCTACAGTACACGTCATATTGAAAAATCTTTTGCAGCGAATGATACGGCAAAGTTGTTTTTTGAAACGCGCGGAGTATTGCTGCACGAACTGACACATGCCTATCAGCTGGAACCGCAGGGAATTGGTTCTTATGGGACTAACCGTGTGTTCTGGGCATTTATTGAAGGTATGGCCGATGCTGTACGTGTGGCAAACGGTGGTTTCGATGGTCCTAATGCCCGTCCGAAAGGCGGGAACTATATGGACGGTTATCGTACAGCCGGTTATTTCTTTGTCTGGCTGCGTGATAACAAAGACCCTGAATTCCTGCGTAAGTTCAATCGCAGTACGTTGGAGGTGGTGCCTTGGTCGTTTGATGGTGCTATCAAGCATGTTTTGGGAGACGAATATAGTATTGACGAATTATGGCATGAGTATCAGGTCGCTGTAGGTGATATACAAGCATAATAGTGTAAATATGGTGAGTGTAATGGGTAAAAGAGGATTGTTTTTAATATGGCTGTGCCTGGTGAGTATTTTGCCGGGCATGGCTCAAACTGAGAAACTGATTAATTATGTGAATCCATTTGTGGGAACAGATGGTTATGGTAATGTGTATCCGGGTGCGCAGATTCCTTTTGGAGGAATTCAGATGAGTCCGGACACAGATAGTAAATACTATGATGCGGCTTCCGGTTATAAATATAATCATTCCACCTTGTTGGGATTCAGTCTGACTCATTTAAGCGGGACTGGTATACCTGATTTGGGAGACTTTTTGTTTATTCCCGGAACAGGGGAGATGAAACTGGATCCGGGGACACGTGAGGAGCCGGAAAAAGGATACCGTTCACGTTATTCTCATGAAAAGGAATGGGCATCACCTAATTATTATGCGGTGGAGCTGTCAGATTATGGAGTAAAGGCTGAAATGACGTCAGGAGTACGTAGTGGTATGTTTCGCTTCACCTATCCTCAATCGGATAAAGCTTTTATTATGATCGATATGAACCATACTTTATGGCAATCTTGTGAATGGGCGAATCTGCGCATGGAAAATGATTCTACCATCACCGGATATAAACTGGTAAAAGGCTGGGGACCGGAACGGCATATTTATTTCACGGCTACTTTCTCTAAAAAGTTGACCGGTTTGCGCTTTATGCAGAATAAGAAACCGGTGATTTACAATACCTCCCGGTTTCGTAGCAGCTATGAAGCCTGGGGAAAGAATTTGATGGCTTGCATCTCTTTTGATACGAAAGCCGGAGAGGAAGTGATTGTAAAAACTGCTATTTCATCGGTCAGCACAAACGGGGCAAAAAACAATATGGCGGAACTTGCCGGACTCGCTTTCGATGATCTGAAAGCTAAAGGAGAAGCACTATGGGAAAAAGAACTTGGAAAATATACCCTTACTGCCGACCGTAAAACGAAAAGAACATTCTATACGTCGGCTTATCATGCGGCTTTGCATCCGTTCATCTTTCAGGATGTAGACGGACAATTTCGCGGATTAGATAAAAATATAGAGAAAGCCGAAGGATTTACCAACTATACGGTATTCTCTCTTTGGGATACCTACCGGGCTTTGCATCCCTGGTTCAATTTGGTTCAACAGGAAGTGAATGCCGATATTGCCAATTCCATGTTGGCTCATTATGATAAGAGTGTGGAGAAAATGCTTCCTATCTGGTCGTTTTATGGAAATGAGACTTGGTGTATGATTGGTTATCATGCAGTTTCCGTATTGGCTGACATGATTGTGAAGGGAGTAAAAGGGTTCGATTACGAACGTGCGTATGAGGCTATGAAGACCACGGCGATGAATCCGAATTATGACTGTTTGCCGGAATATCGTATGATGGGATATGTGCCTTTCGATAAAGAGGCGGAGTCAGTATCTAAAACATTGGAATATGCGTATGATGATTATTGTATGGCACAGGCTGCCAAGGTTTTGGGTAAAGAGGATGATTATCGTTATTTCTTGAATCGTGCACTCTCTTATCAGACTTTGATTGATCCGGAAACGAAGTATATGCGTGGCAAGGACAGTCAGGGAAACTGGCGTACACCGTTTACTCCGGTAGCTTATCAGGGCCCCGGATCTGTAAATGGATGGGGGGATATTACGGAAGGCTTTACTGTACAATATACCTGGTACGTACCACAAGATGTACAAGGATATATCAACGAAGCTGGCGAAGATTGGTTCCGCAACCGGTTGGATGAACTGTTCACGGTAGAGTTGCCGGATGACATTCCGGGAGCACATGATATTCAAGGCCGTATCGGAGCCTATTGGCATGGAAATGAACCTTGCCATCATGTAGCGTATCTTTATAATTACTTGAAAGAACCTTGGAAATGTCAGAAGTGGGTACGGACGATTGCTGAACGTTTCTATGGCGATACTCCGGATGCATTAAGTGGCAATGACGATTGCGGACAGATGTCGGCTTGGTATATGTTCAATTGCATTGGCTTTTACCCGGTGGCTCCTTCAAGCAATATGTATAACATCGGTTCTCCTTGCGTTGAGGCAATAACAGTTCGGATGAGCAACGGAAAAGTTATTGAAATGGTAGCAGATAATTGGTCGCCGAAGAATGTGTATGTAAAGGAATTGTATGTGAATGGCAAGAAGTATGACAAATCTTATTTGAAATATGAGGATATACGTGATGGCGTGAAACTACGTTTTGTCATGAGCAATAAACCGAACTATAAGCGTGCGGTATCAGATGAAGCAGTAGCTCCTTCTTTGTCGTTGCCTGGAAAGACAATGAAATATCAGGCTAATTTGATGAAAACGGGTATATCAAACCAGTGAAAATGACTTTTGAAGGAGTATTACCCAGTCCGTTTGATAGTACGAAGTGATGTTTTTATTACATTTGCCATTGTAAAACGATTATTAATTAAATATCTAAACCATGAGAAGATATTTCCTGTTAGTTGTGTGTTTGTGCTTGGCATCACTACTTCGTGCACAGAATAAGTTAGAGTTAATTTCTCCCAATGGAGAGCTGAAAGTGTCCTTGAATCTCTCGGATAAAATCTATTATAGTATAGATTATAACGGAGATGTATTGTTGAAAGACAATACCCTTCAGTTGACATTGAGGAATCAGGTGTTGGGAGAAAATCCCAAACTGCGCCGTCAGAAACGTACGAGTGTCGACGAGCAATTAACTCCTATTGTTCCTTTGAAATATGCGAAAGTCAATAATCGTTATAATCAATTGCTACTGACCTTTAAAGATTATTCAGTAGAATTCCGTGCTTTTGACGATGGAGTTGCTTACCGGTTTATTACCTCACAAAAAGGTGATGTTGAAGTAATGAACGAAGAGTTTGCTATCAACTTCCCGTCGGATTATCTTCTTCACTTGCAACAACCGAGAAGTTTCCATACAGCTTATGAGGAACCTTACACACATGTTCAAAGTAATGCGTGGAAGCCTGAAGAACGGATAGCTGTTTTGCCGGTATTGGTTGACACACAAAAAGACTATAAAATATTAATCAGCGAGTCGGATCTGACTGATTATCCATGTATGTTTCTCAAAGGAACGGGGACGAACGGAGCAATCTCTGTTTTTCCTAAAGCTCCGCTTGCGTTTGCTGAAAACAGTGATCGTAGCGTGAAGATTACTCAAGAAGCTGATTACATTGCTAAAACAAAAGGTACGAGAAATTATCCTTGGCGTTACTTTGTGATAAGTAAAAATGATAAGCAGTTGATTGAGAATACAATGACTTATAAACTGGCTGAAAAGAATCAACTTCAGGATGTTTCATGGATTAAGCCGGGACAGGTGAGCTGGGAATGGTGGAATGACGCTTCTCCTTACGGACCGGATGTGAATTTTGTTTCCGGTTATAACTTGGATACTTATAAGTATTACATTGATTTTGCTTCTAAATTTGGTATTCCATATATCATTATGGATGAAGGCTGGGCTAAAAGTACACGTGATCCTTATACGCCTAATCCCAAAGTAGACTTGCACGAGTTGATCCGTTATGGCAAAGAAAAAAATGTAGGGATTGTGCTTTGGTTGACGTGGTTGACGGTAGAAAACAATTTTGATCTCTTCAAGACTTTCAATGAATGGGGAGTAAAAGGACTTAAGATTGATTTTATGGACAGAAGCGATCAGTGGATGGTCAACTATTACGAACGGGTAGCCCGGGAAGCAGCCAAACATCATTTGTTTGTCGATTTTCATGGCTCTTTCAAACCTGCCGGACTGGAATATAAATATCCGAATGTGCTGTCTTACGAAGGAGTGCGTGGCATGGAACAAATGGGCGGTTGTTATCCGGATAATAGTCTGTATTTGCCGTTTATGCGTAATGCTGTCGGCCCGATGGATTATACTCCCGGAGCGATGATTAGTATGCAGCCTAATGTGTATCGGTCGGAACGTCCTAATGCTGCAAGTATCGGAACACGTGCTTATCAGTTGGCACTCTTTGTGGTTTTTGAGAGTGGTCTGCAGATGTTGGCAGATAATCCTACTCTTTATTATCGTAATGAAGATTGTACCCGTTTCATCACACAAGTTCCCGTAACATGGGACGAGACTGTGGCATTGGAAGCTAAAGCGGGTGAATACGTCATTGTAGCAAAACGGAAAGGCGATAAGTGGTTTATAGGAGGAATGACTAATAATGGTAAAAAGGAACGTGAGTTTACCATAAAGTTAGATTTCTTGAATAAAGATCGCTCTTATCAAATGACATCTTTTGAGGATGGTATCAACGCAGGACGTCAGGCGATGGATTATCGTTGCAAGTCATCCCAGGTGAAAGCCGGGGAGCAGCTAACTATAAAGATGGTTAGAAATGGTGGCTTTGCAGCTGTCATTGAATGATGGCACATATTCTAACTTTCCATACATAAAAATGGAAATCATCTTTCAATCTATCACCATCCTTCTGAAACACCTTGTTCATCGAGCTTTCAGGGCGGTGATAGATTGTTCTCCACCTATCACCTAATCATTCATCTATCACCGTCTGAAATGAACATGCCTGCATATAAATATAAGCTGGTATGTAAATAGAAGTTTCAACAGGGGATACCTTTGGTTTCAAGGCGGGAAACTGCAGTTTCATAGGCTTGAAACAAAGTGTTTTGCGGCTTGAAACTCTTTGTTTCAAGCGTTGAAACCAATCGTTTCACGGCACGAAACACTTTGTTTTGCTATTTGTTCTAAGAAGGCAATGCCTCGGAATCAACGCTTTCTCTTAGAGAACCACTCTTTAAACTCTGCTACTCGGGCTTTACTGACAAGTATTTTTTCTTTGATTCCTGAATAATACAAGTTGATGGACAGTCGGCTGTTGAACCATAAGTCAATATCTTTGATAGCTTCTCGCGAAATAAGATATTGGCGGTTAGCCCGAAAGAAAAGAGAAGGATTGAGACACTCCGTAAGTTCATCTAATGTTTGAGAAAAACAGTATTCGGTTTCATCGGTTAAGACTACCTTGACCTGACAGTCCTTAATATAAAACAATTGTATCATATCTACAGAAACAGGCAATAGTTTGTCTCCTTTGGTAGGAATAAGGAAATGACTTTTATAGTTTTCCTGCTTTTGGAGTGAATGTATCAGTTTCAGTAGCTCATTCTCCTGTTGTGGAAAAGGAAACTGGTGTTTGTCAGCAGCATCTTGTAAACCTTGGAGCTTATCGAAAGCATGTTCTATGTCTTCCTTACCGATGGGTTTTAATAAGTAGTCGATGCTGTTTACTTTGAATGCACGTAACGCATATTCATCATAGGCAGTTGTAAAGATAATCGGACAAGTAATATTGATATGATTGAATATCTCGAAGGCGGAACCATCTGCCAGATGAATATCCATGAATACCAGTTCCGGCATCGGATGAGAACTGAACCATTCGATAGTAGAACTGATACTATCCAGTATGGTCACGATTTCTCCATTCGGTTTTATCTCATTAAGCAGTGAAGTCAGGTTTCGTACTGCTGCTTTTTCGTCTTCTATAATGACAATCTTCATGGTGATTATTGTTCTAGTTGTGATTTTTCAATCAAAGGAATACAAACTGTAAACTCTCTGTCCTCCGTTATTTGTATATCCCGTTTAAACAAGAGCCTGTATCGCTTGGCAAGGTTGGCAAGTCCGATACCGGTTCCGGAAGTTGCAGTCCATTTGGGCTGAATGTCGTTGCTGATAGACAAATTGCCGTTATCGTCCGTCGTGATATGAATGGTCAACGGCTTCCGGTCGCTGATTTCGTTGTGCTTTACTGCATTCTCAATCAACACTTGCACCGCCATTGGAGGGAGGAGATATTCTTCGTATGCATTGCTTATCTGTATGTCGAATTGTAGATTGTTCTCAAAACGCATCTTTAATAGAAATATATAAGCGGAAACAAATTCCATTTCTTCCCGGAGACTGACACATTGTGACTCATTACTTTGCAAAGTATACCTTAGTACCCGGGAGAGTTCCTGAATGTAATCCTGCGCTTTATCCTGATTTTCGCGTACCAGCGAACGCAGGGTATTCAGCGAGTTGAACAGCATGTGTGGGTTCAGCTGATTCTTCAGTACTTCATACTGATTGCGGAGATTCTCTGCCTGAAGCTGTTCGTTCTCAATAAGTACCAGTTGCTGCTTGAATATAAGATGAATGATACAGCAACTACTGGTGACGAGACATGCCACAATAAAATCCCGCAATGGATGCAAATAATGATGTACCATGGCATCGATGGCCGGAATATCAAACGTTCTGTGAAGGAAAACAAAAAACTGTCCTGACAAGTTACTCAATATCCATGTCACGATAAAGGAAAGCAAAATCTTTGTCCCTGTAATTTTAATGGAAGCCTGATTGAAATGAAACAAACGGGTATTGATGGCAAAAAGTAACAATAGCGACAGAAAGGTAAACAGTATTTCGTTTGCCACATCTATAAACTTCATCCCCGGGAATAAGGAATGACTTTCGAAACGGTCGAAAAGAGATACTGATTCAGGAAAATGAATCAGTACAGCAACCGCCAAGGAGATGATGACTGTGGAAAGTATATACTTATCTTTTTTTATTGCTTTGGCTATCATACAACAAAGATAGTGGTAAATTATGAGTTACCGGTTATAAAATGTCAATGCTGTTGTCACAGTTGGTCAATTATTGTTTCTGAATGTGTGCCGTGACATACATACCGGGGCGGAATTGTACATTTTCCTCCTTAATGGAAGCATATACTTCGAGCGAACGATTGGTTTCGTCTACTTTTTGTCCGATGGAAATCACGATACCGTGAAAGGTTTGTGTCCCCATTCCGTTTACACGAAACTGTACCGGGCTGCCGACTTGTATGTCTGCGAGATCTTTCTCGTAAGTAGTCAGGCAAAGCATCGGGCTGCTTTTATCGATAAGTTCGCAAAGTGCTTCTCCCGGATTGATATATTTGCCGATATTCATCGCTACATTAGCGGCATAACCACTAATGGGGGCTTTGACTTCCAGTAACGGTTGTATTCCGTTCTTAAGTAATGCCTCCGTTTGAACGCCTAAAAGAGAAAGTTGTGCAGCAGCGGCGTCCTGGCGACTCTTCATGGAGAGAAAGTCCGCTTTACTTTGCTGGAATTTCTTTTGAGAAGCTGCTTGTTCGGCAGACAGATTTTTTTGCCGTTCGTATTCAGCTAAGAGATATTCGGTTTGTGCGTGACTGTCCAGATAAGTTTGTTGCAGGGTGATGAACTCCGGATTCTCTAACGTGGCGATTACACTGTTTGCAGCCACCCATTGCCCTGGAAGCAGAGAAGCTTTTTTTACAATGCCCCCCATGGTTAAAGCAATGGTTGCCTGACGTTGAGGAGGAAGAACGATTCGTCCGTTGAACGAAACCTGATTAGGCTTTGAGGTAGCTGAAGTGATGGCATCCACTTCGGGTTGTGTGATGGTATCTGCTATCGTTTCGGCAACAGGAATTGCGGAGGATTCGTTATTTGTAGTTTGCTGGTTTCCTTTGCAAGCCGTTAGAACTAGTAAAAGGATGGGATAAACTATCTTTTTCATATCTTATGTTTTATAATAATTATTCTGGGTGATGTATGTCATTCAATGTCTCGATTTTCCACCTACTTGAAAAGTTCATATTCCAGTGCAGCAATATTGTATTGGTAGACTGTTTCAATATAGCCTCTGCGTATCTCTCTGGCGGTGGTAATCGACTGTATATATTCGGCAATGCCTGTTTCGCTCTGCTGCAATTGCAGGTTGGCTGCCTTTGTCAGTTCGTCCGCTTCTTTCAGGGCAGAAGAGGTATAATATCGTAAACTCTCGTTATATCTGCGGAGGGATGCTTTCAGTTCGAGTGTTTTATTTCTTAACTCCCGGATGTTGGCATCTGCCTGTATTTGCGCTGAAGTGGCAGTTAGCCGTGCCTGCTTCACTTTGCTCTTTTGTGGCAGGAAGTAGATGGGGAAAGAAACCCCGATCATCCAGGCATTCAGATTCTTAAGTGGGAGAATGTCCTGACGTGTATACCCCACACTGATTTCAGGAAAGAAATGGCTCTGCTCTACACGGAGCATTGCTTTCGCTTCATCTGCCTGGCTTTGAAAGTAAGCAGTATGTGCTCCCGACAGGCTTCCATCCGAAATGCCGGTATAGAATAAGGATAAAGTGGAATCCACCGGAACAATGGGATCGTTGGAGTAGCAACTCCATTGAAAACGTGTCAATGCCATTTTCTCTTCTTCTTTTGCTTGGAACCAGCGGTTATGCAGATCGGCAGCTATGGTGGTCATCATATTTTTCTCTAGCAAGGTAATCTCTCCTTGTTGGTATCGTAATTCTCCGATGCGCTGCAGCTCTTCTGCCATTTTATCCTGATCCCGATACATTGAACAGAGATTAGTGGCATATTGATAGTAGGCCCACGCCCTTTTCACTTCTGCTGTGATTTCTTTCTCTACCATCTGCCGATAATAGGTGTTCGTTTTTACCTGACGGTTGACTAATGCATTCTTGTAGAATGGCGTTAGAAGAGAGCCCAGGCTTTGCTCGAAAGCCAGTTCCTTGTCTTTTTTGTTTTCTCCGTTAAGTTGACCCCAGGAATAGCTGAACGAGGTAGGCGTTGCTTCTATCACTTCTCCGCGAGTGGCTTTGGCTTGTTGAATAGCATTATTGGCTATTTTCAGGCGAGGATGATTTTGTTTGGCTATTTCTATCGCCTGTTCGAGACTGACTGTTTGTGTCTGTTGAGCGGAAACGAACGCGGGAAGAAACAAGAACAGGAGACACAATCCCCCGAAAGGCCGGCGCAGTTTGATTCCCGGACGTCTCCAGGTAGCAAATGAATTTACAATTTTGTAAAACACCGGAATGATGAGTAAAGTCAGTACGGTAGAAATAATCAAGCCACCGATGACCACTGTTGCCAACGGACGTTGTACTTCTGCGCCGGCTGAAGTGGCTATTGCCATCGGGACGAATCCCAAAGATGCAACCAGTCCTGTCAGGAATACAGGACGGAGCAAGTGTGGAGTCCCTCTTTTGATAATCTGGTTTGTAGTCATGGAATAGGTATTTTGTTTACGAAGTTCGTTGAAGTGATTTACCATCAGGATACCATTCAATACTGCTACCCCGAACAAAGCAATGAATCCTACTCCGGCCGATATGCTAAACGGGAGCCCGCGTAGCCAAAGTGCGGCGATACCACCGATGAGCGATAGGGGGACGGTTGAGAATACCATCAGGGTATAGGTGATGTTCTTGAATGCGAAGAACAGAATCAACAGAATAAGCATTAATGCCACTGGGATGACCACCAGTAAGGTATTGATGGCATTTTGCAAGTTTTCGAACTGGCCGCCGTATTCGAAGTAATATCCCGGCTTCAGTTTGATGTTCTTGTCCAGTGTCTCTTGAATATTGGCAACAACTTGCTGGATGTCTGCGTCACGCACATTGACACCGATGACGATGCGTCGTTTGGTTGCATCCCGATTGATTTGCAGTGGCCCATTGACAAGGTCGATGCTTGCTACCTCTCCAACAGGGATTTGAATTCCTTCCGAAGTGCGTACAAACAACTTATCAAGATTCAAATCGGCCACTTTCTCCTGGTCAAGCCGTACCACGAGATCGAATCTCCGTTCGTTTTCAAAGACTACACCTGCTGATTCTCCGGCATAGGCAGTTCGGATAATGGTGTTAAGCTCTTGTATGTTGATGCCGTAACGGGCTATTTTGCTACGGTTGTATTTCACTACCAATTGGGGTAATCCCATCGTCTGCTCAACGATGACATCCGCTGCTCCCGGTACTTTTTCTACAAAGGTAGCTGCTTCTTTGGCTCTTTCATATAATTCGTGCGTGTCTTCTCCATATAGTTTGATGGCAATATCTGCTTTTGCTCCCGTCATCAGCTCGTTGAAGCGAAGCTGTATCGGTTGCGAGAAGTTGAATTCGGCACGTTCGGAGAGCGGAGCAAGTGCGTCTTTCATTTTATCCACCATTTCTGCACGGCTTCCGGCACTTGTCCATTCTTTGAATGGTTTCATGATAATCATCACATCGGCATCTTCCACTGCCATCGGGTCAGTGGGAACTTCCGCCGTTCCTATTTTGGCTATAACATGTTTGATTTCAGGGAATTTGTCCATTAATGCTTTCTCTGCTAAGCGGGATACTTCGATACTTTCGGTCAGCGAACTTCCTGCGGGTAGTGTCATTTGCATGGCAAAATCTCCTTCGTCCAAAGTAGGAATGAATTCTGCTCCCAGGCGGGTAAAGAGAAAAAGTGAACCGATCAGTGCAGAGAAGGCTACGATGACGGTACGCCATTTGTAACGAAGACAGGCACGCAGGGTGTGCTGGTAGATCTTGTTCAGTTTCTCGAAGAAGCGGTCGGCAAGGGTGGGTTTCACAACAATGGTATGCTTCAGAAAGAGGGAGGCCATCATAGGAACATAAGTCAGTGAGAGAATTAAGGCTCCGATAATGCAGAACACAAGTGTTTTAGCCATGGGGGTGAAGTATTTCCCTTCAATCCCGTTCAATGTAAGGATGGGGAAGAAGACGATAAGGATAATCAACACTGCAAAAGTGGCCGAACGTGCAACGCCAGAAGCTCCTTTTTCCACTTCTTTGTCCATCTCTTTGCGGGTCAGTGTGCGGCCTCGGAATTGTTTTCCATAAATGTGGGCGAGGATACCTTCCAATATAACGATAGAGCCATCTACTACAATACCAAAGTCAATGGCACCGAGACTCATCAGATTGGCGGTGACATTGAATACACGCATCATGATAAAAGCGAAGAGCATTGCCAGCGGGATGACGGATGCGACAATCAGTCCGGCACGGAGGTTGCCGAGGAAGAGGATAAGTACAAGGAAGACGATAACCGCTCCTTCAATCAGGTTGTTGACAACCGTAGAGATGTTCCGGTTTACCAGTTCCGAACGGTTCAAGTAAGGTTCTATACTGACTCCTTCGGGTAATAGCTGCTGTATTTTTTCTACCCGTTTTTCGAGTTCTTGAGTCACTACATTTGCGTTGGCACCTTTCAGCATCATGGCAATTCCGCCGACACACTCGCCCTCACCATCCTTTGTCATGGCACCGAAACGCTTTGGAGAACCGAAGCGGACAACTCCTACATCACTGATATGTACCGGAATCCCATTCCGGTTGGTCACTACAATCTGTTCAATATCCTTGATGCGGGTAATCATACCTTCCGACCGGATATAGTAGGCATTCTTTATCTTCTCAATGTAGCTTCCGCCGGTATTTTGGTTGTTGCTGCTAAGTGCTTCGAACACCTCGCCGATAGTGATATTCAAAGAAAACAGGGCGTCCGGATCGACGGCTACTTCATATTGTTTCAAGTAACCGCCGAAACTATTGATTTCTACTATACCGGGTATACCGGACAACTGACGTTTCACCATCCAATCTTGAATGGTGCGGAGTTCCATTGCGTCATATTTCTTCTCATATCCGGGAGCTACCTTTAATATATACTGGTAAATCTCTCCCAGACCGGTAGTGATGGGCATCATCTCCGGTGTTCCGAGCTCGGAGGGAATTTCGCTTGTTACGCTTTGTATTTGTTCATTTATCAGCTGCCGTGCATCGAGTGTGGGGACACTTTCTTTAAAAACGACCGTTACGACCGATAGTCCGAAGCGGCTGACAGAACGGATATCTTCGACATTCATAATATTGCTCATCGCTATTTCGATAGGCATAGTGATGAGCTGTTCCACCTCTTGTGGCGCGAGTGTAGGGGATACGGTCACTATTTGTACCTGATTATTGGTAATGTCGGGCACGGCATCAATAGGTAGTGTCAGCATCGCATAGATACCTCCGATAAACAGGAAGAGAGTAGTGAGTCCTACAAATAGTTTCTTCTTGATTGAAAAACGTACAATAGCTGTAAACATGACTTTCGTTGTATTATTATTTCACAGTACAAAATTACGGCCTATCTTCATCCGTTATCACTAAGAATAAATGAAGCGGAAAGATTGTGGGGTGAAGTGACGGATTGGGGAATTGAAAGATGTAAAATCATAGTTCTTGTTTCACTGCTGAACAAACATTTCTTTCAGTTTACTCGTTTAATATAAAAACAAACTAAATGTATATTCAGCATGAAAACATTCGTCTTGATGATGGTAAGCCTGTTGTTTGCAATTTCTTCGGAAGCGCAAAACAAGTCTTTTTATGATTTTACAGTGAAAACTATTGATGGTAAGGACTTTCCTCTTTCTTCACTGAAAGGTAAGAAAGTGCTGGTAGTCAACGTGGCATCTAAGTGTGGGCTGACGCCCCAGTATGCTCAACTGGAGAAACTATATGAGAAATATAAAGAAAAAAACTTTGTTGTTATCGGTTTTCCGGCGAATAACTTTATGGGACAAGAACCGGGTAGTAATGAGGAAATAGCCAAGTTCTGTTCTTTGAACTATGATGTTACTTTTCCGATGATGGCTAAGATTTCCGTTAAAGGAAAAGATATGGCTCCTCTTTACCAATGGTTGACGGAGAAAAAACAGAATGGAAAAGAAAGTGCACCGGTTCAGTGGAACTTTCAGAAGTTTATGATTGATGAGAACGGACATTGGGCGGGAGTTGTGTCTCCGAAAGAAAGTCCGTTCTCTGAAAAGATTATTACTTGGATAGAGAAGGAATAAGAGAGACTTTTTTCAGCTCTTCTTCGAAGTTGGGAGTGAAGATTCCTTTACCCAGATTTTCTTTTATTTCTTCGATCTTCCAAAATCGTCCACCGTCCAGTTCGTCGCTGGGATGGATTTCTTCCTCATAAACGGTTTTGTGGACAAAAACAAGCTCTTTTTCACGGCTGGATTCAAAAATATAACTGGTGAGAAGCTCGGGAGTGAAGTCTGTGATGCCTAATTCTTCACGGACTTCTCTCTTTAGGGCGATTTCTACGCTTTCGCCCAAATCAATATGTCCGCCTACAGCCGTATCCCATTTCCCCGGTTGAATGTCTTTCCATTCGGGGCGTTTCTGTAAGTAGATGTCTCCTTGGGCATTGAATACGTGAAGGTGAACTACCGGATGAAGCAGTTTGCTACCGCTGTGACATTCTCCGCGAGTGGCAGCTCCGGTGATATTTCCCTGTTCGTCTACGATAGGGAACATTTCCTGGTTATTATCGCTTGGCATAGTGTCTTTTATATTGCGTAAAATCTTTTGGAGAGAAGAATATCTTATGGTATTAATAAAGAAGAATCTCCATAACTTAGGAACCGGAAATCATGCGCCAGTGCATAATCATAAATAGTGCGCCAATTCCCTTTTACAAAAGCTGAAACCAAAAGCAGCAAGGTACTTTGCGGCTGATGGAAATTAGTAACCATCGCTTTCACTATTTTATAATTGTATCCCGGTGCTATGATAATCTGTGTACTGGTGTGAAGGGTTTCTAAACCATTCCTGTCGAGATATCCTAATATCTTTTGCAACGCAACAACGGGAGGAATCTGGTCGTACTTTTCATAAGGCTGCCATTGTTTGACACGTAGTTCTTCTTCCGTAGCATACGGATTTTCAGCCAATGTAACTCCAATGTGATACAGGCTTTCCAGAGTCCGTACAGAAGTAGTCCCTACTGCAATAGCACAACCGTCGTGGTCAATCAGTTTTTTGATGGTGCTCCGGTTGACCGATATATATTCCGTGTGCATTTCGTGACCTTCGATTTCTTCACTTTTTACAGGTTTGAATGTGCCTGCTCCTACATGTAGAGTTAATTCTTCAAGATTAATCCCTTTTTCTTGAAGAGCATCCAATACTCGTGGAGTAAAATGTAATCCCGCCGTAGGCGCAGCTACCGAACCTTTAATCTTAGAATAAACAGTTTGATAAGTCTCCTTGTCACTTTCTTCCGTATCCCGGTTTAAGTAAGGAGGAATAGGAAGTTCTCCGAATACTTCAAGGATATCGGCAAACGTCACTTCCGGATTATCCCATGCAAAATCTACCCAATGGCTGGTTCCTTTGCATTCTCCTCGGGTAGCGGTCAGAGTAATGGGGAATCCTTTGACGGTCATTTCGCGTTTCAACTGTCTGTCTTTCCATTTCTTCAGATTGCCGATCATGCAAAGCCAGGCGGCATGTACTGTCTGTTGGAAATTCAAGACATAATCGTTTGGCTGAATCGGTTCAAGACAAAACACTTCGATCAGTGCTCCCGTCTCTTTTCGAAAATGGAGGCGTGCCTGAATGACTTTCGTATTATTGAATATCATCAGGCTGCCTTGCGGCAGATATTCCGGCAAAGAAGTGAAAACATCTTCACTGACTTCTCCACGACGGTATATTAAGAGTTTGGACTGGTCGCGGGTAGGCAACGGGAATTTTGCAATACGTTCATCCGGAAGAGGATAACTGTATTCACTGATATGGATATGTCTAGGATCTTCTTTCATTGTTTTCTAAAATAAAAAGAGGTTAGAACCCATTCGGTTTCTAACCTCTTTAACCAGTCGGGGTGACTGGATTCGAACCAGCGACCACACGCCCCCCAGACGCGTACTCTAACCGGGCTGAGCTACACCCCGAATTGCGGATGCAAAAGTACAGATTAATTTTTAATTAGCAAATAATCCGTTGATTTTTCTAGTATGAATTGTGCCGATTTATAGCTATTATTCTGATTATTAGTCTTTCTTGTGAACATACAAATCTTTATTTCAATGAGTTAGTAGTTTTTTTGATTGCCTCTTATGTGATATAAAAGTACATTTCTTTAATTTTGCTTGAATTAGAAAACAATCTGCTTATTTTTCATTTGAAAGCATTAATCCTTTTCCTGTCCTAAAAACACTATAAAAAACAGGTCAGTCTATAATAAAACGAAATAGGAAAATGATAAATGAACTAACAATCAGATAGTTTGTTTATAAATTAATGCAAATAAAAGGTGTTTGACTTCCTTAGTATGATACTATATTTCCATTTTTGGTGCGTGGTAAATTAGGAAGTTATACATTTGTAAAAAGACTTAGTTTAGAAAGGTGTTAAATGTTAGACATTAAAAATAGAGAGACATTAGAGATATACGTCCTGGGTGACGATTTTAAATTTTATCAAAATCTGAAGTATCTTCCTTTGACTTCTTATCCTTCTAATAATCAATCAGCTTTGATTATATATTGTTTAGGTGGAAAGGCCAAAATTACAGTGCATGAAGATGTACATTGGATACAACCGGAGGAATTGATTATATTATTACCCGGACAATTTGTCTCATTTAGTGAGCCAAGTGAAGATTTCTCGACCGTTACGATGGTTATATCTACTTCACTGTTTAGTGATGCGTTAAGTGGTGTGCCCAGATTTTCTCCGCATTTCTTTTTCTACATGCGGACTCATTACTGGTATCCGCAGTCAGAACGAGATATTCCCCGGATATATAATTATCTGGGTATGATAAAAGATAAAGTTACCTCTCAAGATATATATAGGCGGGAGCTGATTATTCATTTGTTGAGGTATCTGTATCTGGAACTGTTCAATGCTTATCAAAAGGAATCTACCTTGATGACTGCCCGCAGGGATACCCGTAAAGAAGAGTTGGCTAATAAATTCTTTGGGCTTATCATGAAGCATTTTAAGGAGAATAAGGATGTGGCTTTTTATGCGGATAAACTGTGTATTACTTCCAAATACCTGACTATGGTAATTAAGGAGACAAGCGGGAAGTCTGCCAAAGACTGGATTGTTGAATACATCATATTAGAAATCAAGGCTTTGCTGAAAAATACCAGCCTGAACATTCAGGAAATAGCGATTAAAACGAACTTTGCGAATCAATCGTCGCTTGGACGTTTTTTTAGAAAGCATACAGGAATGTCGCTTTCACAATATCGAATGAGTAACTTAGAACAATAGTGCGGACAATTGCCTCACAATAGGCAATAATATCTATAGGGATTGGGAAGAGAAAGGGAATGAAGTCTATTTCATTCCCTTTTATTATGCGGTATATCTGATGTAGGATGGGTTAAATTCCCATACATTCGCGATAGAAGTCGAGCATTTCGAAGATAGTGTCCTTATCGGCAGTCTGATTGATGCAAATGTCTCCAATATCTTTTAGTAATGTGAAATTGATAGTGCCTGAAGTATTCTTTTTATCATGCGTCATAAATGCATACAGTTGGTCATATTTTTTGCAGTCGAAAGTAAATACGCCATAATTATCCTTGATAAACTGGATCGTTTGCCGCATTTTCTCTTTCGGGAAACCTACTTTGAGATGAGAAAGATACAGTTCGCACACAATTCCCCAAGCTACTGCATATCCATGTAATACAGGACGGTTTTCTGCCAGTGCCATACTTTCGAACGCATGTCCTACGGTGTGTCCCAGATTTAATGCTTTGCGGATTCCATGTTCGAAGGGATCCTGTTCTACAATATCTTCTTTCACTTGTACCGATTGGCCTACCAATTGTTTGAGAGCTGCATAATCAATACTAGAGGAATCGAAATTGAGCAATTCTGCCCAATGTGCCGTATTGCTAATCAAACCGTGCTTCAACATTTCAGCATATCCGGAGAAGAAATTGTGTGTGTCCAATGTGCGTAGGAATTCAGTTTCAATCAATACACTGTTTGCCGGAGCGAAAGCACCGATTTCATTTTTCAGTCCGTTGAAGTTGATTCCTGTTTTACCCCCCACTGATGCGTCCACCATAGCGAGCAGAGTGGTTGGTATATTGATATAGGAAATGCCCCGTTTGAATGTAGCTGCGGCAAAACCTCCGAGATCTGTCACCATCCCTCCTCCAAGATTGATAAGTAAAGAGTGGCGGGTAGCCCCTTGAGTGCTTAATGCCATCCAGACGGAAGCGAGTGTTTCCAGAGTTTTATGCACATCTTCTGCTCCGATACAGATTTCTACAGCATCTTTCAACAGACCCGATTCCTTTAGAGAGGGGAGACAAAGACGCTGGGTATGCTCGTCTGTAAGGACGAATAATTTGTCATGCGGACATAGCTCAATGGCACGACCGAGGCTCGTTTCCAAGCTTTCGCAGAGAATAACTTCTTGTTTACTCATGATTCTTTTGCTTTTTTACTCTGCAAATGTATATAAAATATCTTTTTTTACTTACTTTTGTCTCATTAAAACGTTTAATCATGAAAGCATTATTACCTGTATATTGTCGTCCTTTAGGATATGTTGTCTTGTTGGTAGCTCTGTTCATCCCTTTTATTTTGGTGATGCAGGGAGTAGTAACTGATACTAACTTGCTGTTTTATAAAGAATGTACAAAGTTGTTGATGATGGCAGGATGCTTGTTAATAATCTTTGCATTGAGTAAGAATGAAAGCCGTGAAACGGAGCAAATCCGGAATTCGGCTGTTCGTAATGCTATCTTTTTGACATTCTTGTTCGTCTTTGGTGGTATGTTGTGGCGTGTTATGCAAGGAGATGTGATAAACGTCGATACTTCCTCTTTCCTTACTTTTCTGGTTTTTAATGTGCTTTGTCTGGAGTTTGGTCTGAAAAAAGCGCTTGTTGATCGATTCTTTAAAAGATAATTTTCTTTTCAATTAAACCTTTTGCGATTCGATTTGTCAAAAAGACATTGTTATTGCTACTAATATAATCGTAAATAAGGTAAATGAAAAGATTTTCAGCAGGGTTGGTGCTGATGTTGCTATGCACCTTCTCAATTTTTGCACAGAATAAGGTTATTACCGTTTCGGGACGTGTGGTGGAATCCGATACTAAAGAGCCCGCAGCGCAGGCTACAGTTCAATTGCTATCATTACCTGATAGTGCTTATGCCGCCGGTATAGCCAGTAGTAACCAGGGATGGTTTACTCTCCCCAAAGTAAAAGCCGGAAAATATGTGTTGAAAGTTTCCTATATTGGATTCCGAACCAAGCTCGTACCGGTACAATTATCTGCTAACGCCACTGATAAAAAATTGGGAACCATTACATTGGATCCGGATGCTGTCATGCTGAAGGAAGCGGTGATTACTGCCGAAGCTCCGCAGGTGGTCGTGAAAGAAGATACGCTGGAATATAACTCAACAGCTTACCGTACTCCCGAAGGGGCGATGCTCGAAGAGTTGGTGAAGAAACTTCCGGGAGCAGAAATAGACGATGACGGTAACGTCAAAATCAATGGTAAAGAAGTAAAGAAGATTATGGTGGATGGTAAAGAGTTCTTTGGCGGTGATGTGAAAACCGGATTGAAGAACTTACCGGTCAACATGATCGACAAACTGAAAACGTACGATAAAAAGTCTGACTTGGCACGTGTTACCGGAATAGATGACGGAGAAGAAGAAACTGTTCTTGACCTGAAAGTGAAGAAAGGTATGAATCAAGGTTGGTTTGGTAATGCAAGTGTTGCCGGTGGTACAGAAGATCGTTACGGAAGCAACTTGATGTTGAATCGTTTTGTCGATAATAGCCAATTCTCTTTAATCGGTTCTGCTAATAATGTGAACGATCAGGGATTCTCCGGTGGAGGTGGCGGACCTCGTTTCCGGAACAGCAATGGTTTGACTGCTACCAAGATGTTAGGGGCTAACTTTGCTACCCAGACTGAAAAATTGGAACTGGGAGGTAGTGCCCGTTATAATTTCAGTGATCGGGATGCAACATCTACAAACTACTCGGAACGTTTCCTGCAAAATGGAAATTCTTATTCAAATTCGAACAGTAAAGGCCGCAATAAGAATACAAACTTCAATGCCGACTTTCGTTTGGAGTGGAAACCGGACACATTGACAAATATCATTTTCCGTCCGAACGTTTCTTATGGAAAGTCTAATAGTTATTCTATTTCCGAATCGGGTACTTTTAATGGAGATCCATTTAATTTGGTGGCTAATCCTAATGAGTTTTTGAATAAGATTTTCTGGGGAAGTACGGATGATCCTTTAGAAGCTATTCGTGTCAACGCCAGTAATAGTGAATCAAAATCTGAAGGGCAGAATCTCTCTGCAAATGCTTCTTTGCAAGTGAATCGTAGATTGAATAATCAGGGACGAAACATCACTTTCCGTGGTACATTTAGTTATGGAGATAATGACAGCGAACAGTTTAGTGAATCATTGACGCGTTATTTTGATGATAATGCAAAAAAAGAAGATGATGAGCGTAAACAATATACTACTTCTCCAACCAAGAATTATGATTATACTGCCGAACTGACTTATAGCGAACCGATTGCGAGAGCTACCTTCTTACAGTTCCGCTATAAATTTCAATATAAATATAGTGAAAGTGACAGAAGTACATACAGCTTGATTCCTGATGCCGATAAAGGACAGGATTGGTTTTGGAATTTTGGTGATGGTCTGCCTGTAGGATATGAAGAGAATAAAGATAGAGATTTGAGTAAGTATGCTCAATATAAATATTATAACCATGATATTAATGCAGGACTAAATATTATCCGCGAAAAATATAGATTGAACTTTGGAGTATCTTTGCAACCGCAGAACACCAGATTGGATTATAAGAAAGCCGAAGTAGATACTGTAGTAAAAAGAAATGTGTTCAATTTTGCTCCTAACGTTGATTTTCGTTACAGATTTTCTAAAGTCAGCCAGTTGCGCTTTACCTATCGGGGACGTGCAAGCCAGCCGAGTATGGAAAATTTGCTTGATGTAACTGATGACTCTAATCCGTTGAATATCCGTAAGGGTAATCCGGGATTGAAACCTTCTTTCTCTCATTCTATGCGTTTGTTTTATAATACTTATAATGCAGATAAACAGCGTGGCATGATGGCTCATGTAAACTTGAATATGACTCAAAATAGCATTACTAATGCCACTACTTATAATCAGAGTACTGGTGGAGTGACTGTTAAACCGGAGAATATCAACGGAAACTGGAATGCGATGGGAATGTTTGGATTCAATACAGCATTGAGAGACAAGCGGTTTACCATAAATTCTTTTTCCCGTGCTAATTATACCAATGCAGTTTCTTATCTTTTTAATGACGATACTAAAATAAATGACAAGAACACTAGTACGACACTGACTTTCGGAGAGAATCTGAATGGAACTTTCCGTAACGACTGGTTTGAATTTACCTTGAATGGTTCAATCAACTATAACTTTGAGCGAAATCAACTGCGTCCGGAAAACAATCAAGAACCCTATACATTTGGTTATGGTGCAAGTACTAATATCTCTTTACCTTGGAGTATGACGTTGTCTACCAATATCACTAATAACGCTCGTCGTGGTTATCGTGATGCCAGTATGAATAAGAATGAACTTATTTGGAATGCACAGATTGCCCAAAACTTCCTGAAAGGCAATGCCGCAACCATCAGTTTTGAAGTATATGATATTCTGCGGCAGCAATCTAATATCAGCCGTTCGTTAACAGCCGATATGCGTTCTGTTTCTGAATATAACGGAATTAATAGCTACTGCATGCTTCGTTTCTCTTATCGTCTGAATGTTTTTGGAAATAAAGAAGCTCGTGGCAATATGCGTCATGGCGGTTTTGATGGTGGTGGACCTCGTGGCCCGCGTGGTGGCTTTGGAGGTGGCAGACCACACTAAAGCAGAGTAATAGGTTTAAATAAAAACAGGAAGTCCCGGCACAACGATTCAATGTTGTTGCCGGGACTTCTTTGTTAATCCGAGAATTTACTCTATATTTGTTGTTTAGTATTCGTATGAAAGGAGATTCCTATGATTGATTGGAACTATATGCTTAGCCAGATAGCAACAGTGGCTTTTGATATTCTTTATTTTGGAGCCATTATCGGTACGATTGTCATCATCATTCTTGACAACCGGAATCCGGTTAAAACCATGGCATGGATACTCATATTACTTTTCCTTCCTATTGTCGGACTTGTCTTTTATTTTTTCTTTGGGCGGAGTCAACGTCGCGAACGTATCATTGGGCAAAAAAGCTACGACCGCTTATTGAAGAAACCAATGGCCGAATATCTCGCACAGGATTGTTCGGACGTTCCTTATGAATACTCCCGTCTTATTCAGCTTTTCCAGCAAACGAATCAAGCGTTTCCATTTGAGGGGAACCGTGTGGCAGTCTATACCGAAGGATATACCAAACTTCAATCATTGTTGCGTGAACTGCAAAAAGCGAAGCAGCATATCCACATGGAATATTACATCTTTGAAGATGACGCTATCGGGCGTATGGTCAGGGATGTGCTGATAGAAAAAGCTTCTCACGGGGTTGAAGTACGGGTTATCTATGATGATGTAGGTTGCTGGCATGTGCCTAATCGTTTTTTTGAAGAAATGCGCAATGCTGGTATTGAAGTCAGGAGCTTTTTGAAAGTACGTTTTCCCTTATTTACCAGTAGGGTGAATTACCGCAACCATAGAAAGATTGTCGTTATTGACGGACGTGTGGGCTTCGTTGGGGGAATGAACCTGGCAGAACGTTATATGCGTGGCTTTTCTTGGGGGATTTGGCGAGATACGCATATCATGTTGGAAGGCAAGGCAGTGCATGGTTTACAAACGGCTTTTTTGCTTGATTGGTATTTTGTAGACCGTACGTTGATAACCGCTTCCCGTTATTTTCCGAAGATTGACTCTTGCGGAAGTTCTTTAGTGCAAATTGTCACGAGTGAGCCTATCGGGCCTTGGAAAGAAATCATGCAGGGATTGACTGTTGCTATTACCAGTGCAAAAAAATATTTCTATATGCAAACACCTTATTTTTTGCCTACAGAACCAATATTAGCAGCTATGCAAACAACAGCATTGTCTGGGGTGGATATACGCTTGATGTTACCGGAACGTGCAGATAACTGGATAACTCATCTTGGATCGCGTTCTTATTTGGCAGATGTGATGCAGGCAGGTGTTAAAGTCTATTTTTATAAGAAAGGTTTTCTACATTCTAAGCTGATGGTTTCAGATGATATGCTTTCCACTGTAGGCTCTACCAATGTTGACTTCCGTAGCTTTGAGCATAACTTTGAGGTGAATGCTTTTATGTATGACGTAGAAACTGCCCTTGAAATGAAAGAAATATTTCTTCAGGACCAGCGCGAAAGTACACAGATCTTTTTGAAGAATTGGGGCAGACGTTCGTGGAGACAAAAAGCTGCGGAGTCTATCGTGCGTTTATTGGCTCCGCTGCTTTAATAAGGATGAAATTGTATTTGGATCTTATCTGAATAGTGAGAAGTTCACACTTCCATACACCCTTCTCTCAAGGAAATGTGGATTTTCTTCGAAATTATTATCTTTTCCATGCTCCAGTACCAATAATCCTCCTTCTTTGAGAAGATTATTCTGAAAGATTAATTCGGGTATTGTTTCCAACTCTTTTAAAGCGTAGGGAGGATCGGCAAAGATGAAGTCGAACTGTTCGCGGCCATTTTTGATAAACTTGAATACATCTCCGCGTATCGGCAGACATTTGTCTGTCTGCACCTCTTTCATAATTTTGCAGATGAATGAGTGATGTGCAGGATCTTTCTCAATGCTGATAACATGGTCACATCCGCGGGATACCAGTTCGATACTGATGCTTCCTGTCCCGGCAAACAAATCAAGAGCTGTTATTCCTTCTTCAAAATCGATATAGTTATTGAGTACATTAAACAGATTTTCTTTGGCGAAATCTGTCGTAGGGCGTGCTTTAAATGTTCGAGGCACGTCAAATCTTCTTCGTTTGTAAATACCGCTGATTACTCGCATAAGATAATAAACTTTTGTAATGTATTGAATATCAGTGATAAAAAGCCCGCTTTTCTAATAGCGGGTAACAAATTAGTAACAAAACAGATGAAAAACTGTCTTTTGCGGGCTTCTTTGAAAGCAAAGATAGAAATTATTTTGGTACTTATTATCATTCTGAATTGCTATTTTGTTTTTCCATTCTTTCAATAGCCCTATTTATAATAGAACTAACTATGTCTATTATTGTGGTATTATATTTATCAGCTAATAAGTTTATCTTTTGATAATAATCATCTTGGATAATCCCGGATACTCCTATATATTTTATAGGAACTTCTTTCGGGCGCTTGTATTTATCAATAAAGCACTCTATAGCCCACCGAACTGCTGTGTAAGGAGAAACGCCCAAATCATCTGCTAATCTTTCAAATTCGGCGCGTGTTTTCGCGTCTAACCTCGTTTCGATTTTCTTATTTTTAGTTGCCATCTTCTTTTTTTTGCCAAAGTTACTAATAAAATCTATTATCGAACAAATAACCGAACCTTTCCCGCTTCCTCTCTATCACCCGGCGCGCGCCCGGTTCTTTCCTCACAGAACTTTCTAAACGCTTCGACATTCCCAGATGATAGAATAAATTCGGTCGCAAGTTCCTTCGCTGTCATTTCCTCGATTACTCGCCTACGTAAACGCCTCATCTCTATTTCTTGCTCATAAACTTTGCGGAACGCCCCTTGCGCTTCGAGCGTATTATTATAAGCTTTCAGTAATAGATTATTGATTTCGTCGTATGGATTCTTAAAGCCTGCCAATTTAACCGAAAGTAAACCAGTAGATATATTTCCCCATACTTCGGGATGCGCTTGCATATTCCTTTTCAAACGCTCGTTTTTTTCTTCCGATAGTTCCGTTACGCTTTCACGGGAACAATCCATGTACGCCCCGTTTGCTTCCCCTAGATGAATTGTATCTCTATCAAGTTGCATACCTTTCACCGGGCGACCGTCCGCGCCCAAAATAACTACTTCTTCCATGATTTTATATTTTGTTAGATGTGAATAAATCGAGTTTGTAAGATGAGGCTACACACAGTGCTAGCCCTGTTATGTTCGGTGCGGCTGTCTCCGCTTCCGTGGCAAATAGCAGGATAACGCCCGCTATTAGTCCGAGTAAATAAATCGCTTTCATATTGAGTAACTTAATAGTTCGGCTTGTATACTAATTAACTTCATGATGTTGGAAGTAATCAGACCGGAGCAAATTACACCGTTATCTTCCCGTAGACACCCGAATAGATTCTTAATAATTCCCGCATTTGCTAGATTCGCCTCGCAACTGACGGTTATTCGCCACATGCCCGAATCCTGTTTAATACTGATTTCTAGTTCTTTCATTTGAATATGTATTTAGTTCGTTAATAATCAATCACCGCAATAGTTTCCCCAACCGCTAAAAGATGAATAATGCTCGCCGCGACCGTAACCGTATGCCAGACATTCAGCCTCAACCTTTGCGGCACGCGCTTCACGTTCACGCTTTGCGGCTTCTACTTCCATTGCGATACGTTCGGCTCTCTCTGATTCGATACGAGCGACGCGGGCGGCTAGCTCCTGCGCTTCCTGTTTCTTCGCTTCGTGATAAGCGATTGTTTCGGCTCTACGGTCTGCTATTTCTTTGTTGAACTTGGCAACTTTCCAAGCCTTTTTCAATGCTTCCGAGAAGGTCGGGTACTTTTCAGGTCTAAACTTTCTCATCGTGTGGGCTGATTTCATTATTTCGCTTAAATTGTACTGCTTCATATTGCTTTTGGTTTAATTTCGACAGTGCAAATGTAAAGTAAATACTTTAATAATATGAGGCGAAAATAAATTAAATACTTATATTTAACTATATTTATTAAAGCAAAAACTATAACAAATAAACTATTCACTTATATTTGCAGAACTGATATTAAAGAATATACTTATGAGAATAAAAGAACTTATTAAAGAAAAAGGTTATACTCAAAAAGAGTTTGCCGAAAAACTAGGTATGACTACCGTAGGACTCTCCCAAATTATTGCAGGGAAACCGTCATACACCACGTTAGAAAAGATTGCCGACGCTTTAAACGTTGAGGTGTGGGAGCTATTAGTATCAAAAGAAGATATAATAGGAAAGAACAACACAGCCGGAATCACGTGCCCGCACTGCGGAAAGAATATTAATATCAAAGTAGAATAAGATGGAACAAATCGAAGTAATACAAAGTAAGATTTACGACATACGCGGGCAAAAGGTGATGATTGACCGAGATTTAGCAGAAATGTATGGAGTCGAAACACGGGCTTTAAATCAAGCGGTAAAACGTAATATAGACCGTTTCCCTATGGACTTCATGTTTCAGTTGACGGATGAAGAGACGGAAATTTGGAAATCACAAATTGTGATGTCCAATTCTATAAAGATGGGCGTTCGCCGGAATCCATACGCATTTACTGAACTAGGCGTAGCAATGCTTAGTAGCGTTCTCAACTCAAAGACGGCAATACAAATAAACATGGGTATAATGCGTGCTTTCGTTGCAGTCCGCCAGTTACTGTTAAACCCACCGACCGATCCAGTACATGAACTACAAAATGAAGTCAAGGAACTAAAGGAGTACATCGAGGAAGTGTTTGCAGACTACAACGACATTAACGACGACACCCGGACACAGTTAGAGTTAATCAATCAGACGTTAGCCGAGTTACAGGCGCAAAAGGCTTTAGCAGATAAGCCGCGTAATCCTATCGGCTTCGTCACTCCAAAAAAGAAATAATAAATAGGCTGTCCGATTGGCTGTCTCATTGGCTGTCTGATTGGCTGTAAATTTTACAGTAGTAGACGCGGTATATAACGGGCGTACTATCTACCGTAAAATTTACGGTAGTTGTTACGGTAGTCAGTAGTGAAGTACGAAAAAATCGTAGTAAGCTATTTTAGTGCAGGCTATCCGGTCGCCCGTTGCTTGCTTCGTTGGTTGATTTGCGTGTCTGTCTACGTTTCGTTAGTGTTTCCTTGCTGTTTCCTTTTGCGTATCGTCTGTCTCTTATCCTGTCCCTCGACCTGTCCCGGAACGTTCCATCTTAAAGCGGAAACATGTTGATAAATAGCAGGATAAAACGGCTGCAACCTGTCCCGCTTGCTGTCCCTCGCTTTGTCCCGGTTCGCTTTGGATTTAATCAGGGCACGCCGGAAAATAATAAGCCGTTTCGACCTGATACACTTTTCTTCGTCTCGCTTGCTTGATTCGGTTCGATTCATGTCATTACGTAAATACAAGCCCGTAGCGGAATTATCTTTCTTTGCGTGATAACTCGTTCGGCTGTCTCGCGGCTTCGTATTCGGTGATGAACAATACTAGGCGGGTGCGAACGCTTCGAGTTATAGCAAAGGGGGGTATGATTTTTATTTTTTGACGCGGTTCCGTGAAACCCACTCTACCCCATCTTTTCACACACGGGATATTTTTTTCGGGTGGGGGTGACCGTTGGGGGTAGTGAAATTTATCATTACTCATCTTTAATTCAATGCTTTAGATGTCATTTTTCGGTATAAATCAATGATAAAAAACGCACCTTTTTCCGTCCAATACATGTGCTTTACTGTTTTTGCTTCGCCTGTATCCGGGTCGGTACGGGTAAATGTCTTGTACCCCTCTAATCCTTTTCCTCGAATGTCGGAATAGAGAAAATACAAATCACCCTGTTTGTATTGGATTTTATATTCTCGCAAAAAGTCGTTTAGCTTCCGGGCGCTTATTCCTAGCTCGGCGGCGATTACATTAGTCGCTATCAACTTAGACGAACGTAGCACCGTATCGCAATACTCCGCTTTTGGCTGCATCGCTTCGATAGCTTTTGCGTTAGCCTCTCTTTGTACACGGAGTAAGGCGTTTTGTTCCTGCTCGCTCTTTAGGGTGGTGAGCAACTGTATCAGGGCGTCCGGGTTCTGGAACATCTGCACAACAGTTTCGGGCGTCATATACGCGCCATGTTTGCGAATACTTGGCAATATCTCTTCACATACCCAATCTTGAAAGGCTTCCGCTTGCGGTAATTTGGATCGCATTATTAATCTAATAACGTCGCCCTCATTGATAAATGACATTTCTACTACCTGATTCGTTACTACGCCGTGTTGATTGGTTGTGCGAGAGACCCCGTCGCGCTTTGTCACTCGCTTGCAATGCTTACTAATTGCATCCCTAGTATTTGCGTATCCCAATGCTCGCGCCACATCTACAGCCGCAAATAAAGGTTCTCCGCTTTCACTTGTTGCGGTTCTTACTTCTCCGAATCTCTCGTTTTTGAAAATAGTAATCTCGTTCATCTTAATTTGATTTTAAATTGTGTTTACTGCTGTTTAAAGAATCGTGATTCATGGAGCGTTTCGGCTTCACATACTCGAAATGCCTTTCAGAGTCGGACAAATCACTGAACATCATTTCGATTTCTTCCGGTACGGGTTCAATCTCCGTATCATTGTCTGGGTCAGCAACACGAAGAAAGCAGGATAAAATATACTGCATGATTTCGTAATTGCTTTTAAACTTGAACTTTTTGCGGATTTCGTCGAGTCGTTCCCATTGCTTGGGGTCGATACGTACCGGGACTTTCTTTGTTTCTCCCATTGCTTTGCGCCTTTCGGCTTTCTTTATTGCATCCATAGTTTTAACGTGTTATGTGTTAGTATTCGTTTTATCATTGTTATAAAGCCTCATCCTGTGTTGAGTTCAGCCGGATCGGGCGGCTTTCCTCTACATTTTCCGGTATTTGAATTGGTGTTGTACTTTTTCGCATTAAATAATGGTGGGTTGTTGGCGTTTGGCGGTGGTTCGTTTTCCGGTGATGAAAATGCAACCAAAACGCCCTTTATCTTAATTCCGTTTTGGTTGCACTTTTCACTATTTGATGAGGCATACAAAAACTCCGTTTCGGTTTCACTTTTGGCATTTCGTTCCTGTTGGATATTGTTGCTTTCATTTACTTTATCATCGAAATTTTCCTTTGCAAAAACGCCGTTTCGGTTGCATTTTTCGTTATCCATGTCTCGCAGATACTTACATTCTATTGAAATGAGATTTTTTAAATTCTCTTTTATCTGTGTAGCTCCGATCCGTTCGGCTAATGCAATAAACTTCTTTTTCATCCTGCATCGTTTAACCTTGTCAAGTGCTTGCCAATCATCACCAAGAAATAACGCAAATAAATCTCGTTCTTTCTTGCTTAATCCTTCCAATGGTACAGTCTCAACAATTACAACATCTTCCAACGTATCGAGCAAAAGAGCCTCAAACCTTTCCCAAACATCGACACTAAGCAAGTATTCCAACATTGGCGTATAGATGTGCTTTTTCTTTAAATATGTATTTGTTGCGCTTATCTCAATACGTAGAATACTATCAAAGCCCGATACGCCGCACTGTTTTCCCTTATCGTATATTTTTAGCTTATACGAATCGGCTTCGTAGATAAGCCCTATCTTTCCTATCGGAGTAAATGTATAACCCTTGTACATTCTTATCGCTTTCAATATTCGTTGCGGATCATAGGGTAGTTTTAAATTTACGCCAAATTCGACGCTATAAAGGCGCGTAATATCGGAATTAATCCCGTAGACTTTTTGCAATTCAGTAAATACACGGTACAAGTCAGACAGCCGGAAAGAATCGGCATTATGCAAACCGCCGTTAGCGTACTTATGTAGGCTACCGTGTAAATTACATAATTTGCGGATTTCTCCCGTAGTTACGTCTACTCTGTCAGTGAAACCAAATATCAGCCCCTCAATGTTGATATAAACCGCTTTAGGGCTTATATCAACACCTAGTTTATTGGCTAATTGGTGCACATCAAGGGCTAGACTACTTGTTTTAAAGCCGTCGATCATTGAATAAAATACGTGTGGTTGCTATACTCTCGCCCGGTGATTCATTGTGTAGGTAGTCGCCTTCATCGCGATTTCTTCCGATGTAGACACGCGATTCTGTAAAAGCCATGCGGATAGCTCATCACGTTTGAAATAAATCATTTTCCCGTTTGGTTTATAGTGTATTACTTTCCCGCCAGACGTTAATTTATAAAGATGTGAACGCGTTACGCCCATAAATACGCACGCCTCATCAAAGGTTAATATTTCCTTTGTTCCTAATCCGGCTAATAAAATAGCCTGTTCTAATTTTGATAATCTTTCTTCTGTCGTCATGTCCTACTAATGTTTTATTTTGGTTCATTAATAGGCGTGCACGCCTTATATTTGGCTGTAATTACATGACAAAGATAGAGGAAGGAAAACAAATGAAATAATGTGTTAGATACTATTTTGTGTATTTCGTGTAAATCTTTACTATGATCCCAAATTTGAGACAATAACCATTAAAAACGTCTCAAATCTGGGATTCCCGTAAAGATTTGAGGGATTTTATTTTCGTAAGTTCCTTATTATAAAGATAATAAATTCGAGGCTATATCACTTAATTTATAGAAAGTAAGAGAATGACGATATAGGCGAACCGTTCCGCTTACATAAAGTTTTACCGTAAAATTGTATTTCTTGAATAAACCTAATTTCTCAAATCTAAGATAGGTCGGCTTTGATATATTAAGCATTTTCATTATTTCTTTTCCGTCTAACACAATATCGCTAATGTCTATTCTTTCATTTTCATCTCCTTCGCCCCAATGGTCAGTCTTAAATAATTCTATTCTTCTATTACTAAAATTCATATTAGTAAGGCGTTCCATATATATAATTATCTCCGGTTTTACTTTTTTGTCTAGTATATTTTTTTTATAACTATCGATCATACTTATAAGATGTAACCTATTCTTTATTCTATTCTTAGGCTTAATTTCCGGCTTTCTAAATTCTTCAATCATAGTTATAGCCTTTTGAAAGTCGCTTTTCTTAATCAGTCCGTTTATAGAGACAGTTTCATCTAACAGCTTCTTTATATCATCTATTTTAATATAGGAATCTAACATAACATTACAATTTAAGTTTCGGTAAACTATTTATAGCAGCTTCTTTCAAGCTGTCAACGGCGCGCGTGTATTTCTCCGTGTGTTTTAATCCGCTATGCCCTAACAAGCTTGCAACGGTTTTAATATTAGCCCCATTATTCAGGATATTCACCGCAAAGGAATGGCGGGCACAATGCCAAGTTATATGTTTGGTTATCCCCGCCCGCTTAGTCCAACGCCTTAGCGCTTTAAGGCACATTGTAGCACTTGGCAATCTGAAAATAGTTTCTTGCTCGTATTGTTCCGTATGAGGTTCTCCGATCAACTGTAACAAATCATCATTTAAAGGAATCACAACCCCACTATTTGCACTATGTCCCTTTGTTTTATTCTGCTCGAAACTAAGTATTTTATTTGAGTAGTCCACATTCGAGTATTTCAAATCCTGCACATCACAAAAACGAATACCCGTATATAAACAGAATATAAACGCCCGCCTTATTTCGGGATTCTCGTTATCATAATGCGTACTTATCAAAGCTTGCATTTCCTCTAATGAAAGAACATCCTTTCTTAAGACTTGTTTATCGCACTTACAAACAATACCTTTGCACGGGTTCTTTGCTATTACATCGTTATCTACTGCGTAATTGATAACCTTTTTAAACTTGCTATAATAATCTAATGCGCCCTCGCCCTTGCTCCTACTCTGCAAGTATTCTACGAAAAGAGACACCATGTCTTTTGTAATTTGTTCGGGCTTAAGGTATGTACTATATTGTGGGTATTCTATTTTCAGGAAGTCAATAAAACGGGTTAATACACCTTTCATCATTCGAACATCTTTCTTTGTGTATCGGTCGTTATATGCTTGAAAATAATCAAGAAAATTAACCTTTCGCTCTTTCCTCAACCTGTATCCGGTAATGTTTTCCAACAATTCTTGACTACGTTCAAACCGAATCTTTTTTGCTAGTTCTAATGTTTCTTTATTTTGCTGTCTTTCAAGTGGGGTTCTTGGAGCTTGCCAAAGATAAAGTTTTAAAGCCTCTCTCTTTCTGTCTTTCTTGGCTACCGTCTTATCTTTCAACTCATCATATACCATGATATATCCCAAATAATAATCAAGAAATAGGCTTTCCCGACCGTCAGAGAGTATCTTTGCCCCTAATTTCGGATTATCCGTATCGTCCGTGCTTATCATATAAGTATTATCAGACCTTACCACTTTCTTTGCTGCCATGCTTTATAAGTATTCAAGTTGCTTTTAGTTTCCTTTATTTGCAAAGATACATATTATTTTCTATCCGGGTAGCCAAAGGGTAGCCAAAAGAGCGAAAATAGATGAAAAATAAGGGCAACAAAGGAAAACTCAAAAATCATTTCCCATTGATTTTCAATCATATACTATCTTTTATTTTCTTTTGTTTATTGGGTTTTGTAGCGGGTCCCGCTACTTGATAAGAATAAGGCATTTGGGAGGCTTCCACTTCTGGGTGCCTTTTTCTTTTTATCTCTTCGCGAAATCATTGTGAAATCTTCAATTACATTTCTACCAGAAGCCAACGTTGAACAATAAAAATAGCCTCAACTTACAAAAAATTGAGGCTATCGAAATATCATTTAAAAAGTTTTTTTACTCCCATTCTATAGTCGCATTAGGTTTCGGCGACATATCATAACAAACGCGATTTACATTCTTCACTTCTTTCAGAATACGGTCTGTTATCTTCATCAGGATAGGCCAATCAATCGGCTCAATAGTAGCCGTCATAGCATCTACCGTATTGACAGCGCGAATAATAACCGGCCAATCAAAAGAACGAGCATTGTCACGTACACCCACGGATTTAAAATCAGGCACTACTGTAAAGTATTGCCATACTTTTTTATCCAGTCCGGCAAGTTGGAACTCCTCACGCAGAATGGCATCGGATTCACGTACTGCCTCCAAACGATCACGTGTAATAGCACCTAAACAACGTACACCCAAACCAGGTCCAGGGAACGGTTGACGGTAAACCATTTCATAAGGTAAACCTAACTCCAAGCCACAAGCACGAACTTCATCTTTAAATAATTGGCGCAATGGTTCTACAAGTTGGAACTTTAAATCTTCGGGCAAACCACCTACATTATGGTGAGATTTCACCATTTTAGCAGTTTTCGTTCCACTTTCCACAATATCCGGATAAATAGTACCTTGACCTAAGAAATCAATACCGTTCAGCTTACGCGCTTCTTCTTCGAACACACGAATAAACTCGCCACCAATAATTTTACGTTTCTGCTCCGGATCTTCTACACCAGCCAACTTATTCAGGAAACGATCGGTTACATCTACATACACAAGATTTGCCTTCAACTGGTTGCTGAATACCTCAACCACATCTTCAGACTCTCCCTTACGCATCAAACCATGATTAACATGTACACATACCAGATTGTTACCAATAGCTTTCAGAAGTAAAGCAGCTACCACAGAGCTATCAACTCCACCCGACAGGGCCAACAATACTTTCTTATCGCCCACCTGACGCTTAATCAATTCTATCTGGTCATTGACAAAGTTCTTCATGTTCCAGTTAGCTTCAGCTTTACAAGTATCGAAAACAAAAGACTTTACTGCAGCCTTTATAGCCTCGATATCATCTGTTAATTCTGCCAACTTCACTTCACAAGTTGCTTTATCATGCCCTGCAGCCATGACAGGAATTCCCAAAGTATAGATAGCCGGATTTATATCAATAGCAACGCCATCGATTACATTATTCGGGCCACCATTGATAATAATACCCTTTACATTGGGCAATGCTTTCAGTTCTTCTACTGTGATATCGTGAGGATAAATCTCACTATAAACTCCTAATGCACGGATGGCGCGAGCCAATACCGTATTCTCATGACTACCCAAGTCAAGGATAACAATCATATCCTGCTTCATCTGATTTTGGTTGTTTTTAAGTTATTGTATTGTTATTATTCACTATCATTTTTCAAACGGTCTGCAAATATAAAGATTTTTAGAGAGACTATAATGCATTGATTCTCTAAAGTTTCAGAACAGAGTAACGTTTTTTGCTGTAATATTATTCCAAATAAAAAAATGATGTTACAAACAGGCAGCAAGAACAATATTTTATAAAATAAGGAAAGGGCTATTTCTCTATAACAACATTATTATTGTTGTATGAACTAAAGAAAAAAGTAGCATTCACAAACACTATAGGGTTTGAAAGGCTTCTTTTATGCTAGATATTTTATACATTTGCTGCATAAAACATAATATTTCACCATGAACGAAGAGAAAAGTTCCTTTATAAAAGGTATAAATGAGCAACGCCCAACCGCTTATCATCAGCTTTATAATGAATATTATAAAGCATTGGTGTTGTATGCCATCAACTTTCTCTCTTCCCAACAAGCTGCCGAAGATATTGTACAGGATCTTTTTGCAACTATGTGGGAAAAGAAAATGAGATTCTTATCATTACCTTCTTTCCGGACTTATCTCTATAACTCTATACGAAATGCCTCTCTTAATTATTTAAAACATCAGAATGTAGAATCTCTCTATCTTGAACGCTTGGCAAGCACTTATCGAGAAATCACAGAAGAAGAAGATACCAATGAAGAAGAAGTATACCGACTACTATTTCGTGCTATCGATAAATTGCCAGCACGCTGCCGGGAAATATTCCTATTGCATATGGATGGAAAAAAGAATGAAGAAATAGCTACTGTACTAGGAATTTCGATCGAAACAGTAAAGACACAAAAGAAAAGAGCTATACAATCTATCAAAGAACAGATGGGTACATGCTACTTCTTGCTCCCCTTATGTGACATTTTGTATAGTTCGAAGTTTTTTTCGTAACCAAAATAATCTTTTTTAGAAAGTTTGTACCTCTTTTTAATCTTCATGTTGTCTTATTAATAAATGATAAGACAATAGATATATGAAAATAAAATCTGGTACAGAAGAATTAATAGCCAAATATCTCTTCGGTGATATTACAGAGCACGAAAAAAAACAACTTGACAATTGGATCAAGACCTCTCCACAACACGAAGAGTTTTTCAATCGTTTACGAACAAGCGCATCGTTTCGTAAGCGTTACGAGGCATATACACAGATTAACTCACACCAGGCATGGAAACATTTCAAAAAGAAATATTGCCAAGTATCAGTCACATCAATTCTCCTAAAATATGCAGCTATTTTAATATTACCTATAATAATAACAGCAGGAGGATGGTACTTTTATACTGCTTCTGAAAAACAAATATCTGACAATCTAGCCTTAGGAGATGCCATACAGCCAGGAATTCCTAAAGCGACATTAATTTTAGCCGGGAATGACAAGCAATCACTTACTCCAACATATCCAACACCAGTTAAAGTTAATCATTCCACAACTGCTATAGCTCAAAATGGTGCGCTCATCTATCCATCAACACCCAATATAAATATAGATATACCTCAAAAACAGCAGCCTGAAACAGTAGAAAAAAACACATTAACAACTGAACAAGGAAACGAATTCAGAGTAACCTTTGAAGATGGAACAACCGTACACCTCAATTATAATACAGAAATACGGTATCCTGTAAGGTTTAGTAAGTCTAAACGCATGGTTTATCTAAAAGGGGAAGCCTATTTTAAAATAGCCAAAGATACTCGTCCTTTCTACGTTGTCACTGACCAAGGAATAATCAAACAGTATGGTACAGAATTTAATGTTAATACATTCGCCTCTGGACGAACAGAAGTCGCATTAGTGAAAGGGAGTATCAGTATTATTCCTCAAGGAAGTACACAAGAACAACTCATAGAGCCGGGCCAATTGGCACACATTGAACAGAAAGGTAACAATATATCTATATACAATGTAGACCTCACTCCCTACATAGCATGGAATGAAGGACGACTTATTTTCGAAAATCGTACTTTAGAAAATATTGTCGAAATTCTAGAACATTGGTATAATGTTAATATTTCCTTTGGCACTTCCGAGCTTAAACAACTGCGATTTACTGGTAATATGGATCGTTATGCCACAATCAGCCCGATATTAAAAGCAATAGCACGTACTACGAATTTACAAATAAAAATAGAAGGAAGAGAGATTTTAATCACAGACAATTAATTACTAATTAAACAAGAAGAAAGAATGAGAAAGACAAAAAGTAGAGAAAGAATCCGAATACTTTCTCTGGTAGTAGTATTATTACTATTACCCACAATGATGTTTGCCATTCCAGAAAGTGGCAAAAAAGTAACTTTAAATCTGGAATCTGTCACTGTCAAAGATTTTTTCGATGCTTTAAGACAACAAACCGGATTAAGCTTTGTCTACAATACAGAACAGACAAAGTCACTGAAACCCATCACTATCCATGTAAAAGATGAAACTGTGGATAACGTACTACGTACTGTTCTTAATGGTACAGGGCTTACTTATAGTATGGAAAGAGATATTGTTACCATCTCTAAAGTGGAACAACAAGGGGATAAACGTTCCGCAACCGGTATTGTATCAGATGAAGAAGGATCCCCCCTGCCTGGTGTTAATGTTGTGATTAGTGATCTTCAACGATTTGCCATAACCGACAACAATGGTAAATATAATATAGAGATTCCAACTAATACCGCATGTACTATCACCTTTTCATATATCGGAATGTCTACTCAACAAGTGATGATTAATAGTGGTCGGAATGATGTACGAAAAAATATTACTCTAAAAAGTGATACTAAATTAGATGAGGTTATCGTTACTGGAATTTATACTCGTAAAGCGGAAAGTTTTACTGGAGCAGCAACTACTATTTCGAGCAAAGATCTGATGCGTGTCGGAAATCAGAATGTGTTCCAGAGCTTGAAAAATCTGGATCCTACAATATACATTGCAGATAATTTTGATATGGGCTCCAATCCCAATAGTGTTCCGGATATGTCAATGCGTGGAACTTCCAGTTTTCCAACGACAGAAAGCAGTTCTTTGCGCAGCAACTATCAAAATCAACCCAATCAACCTTTATTCATTCTTGATGGTTTTGAAACAACTGCTGAAACAATAATGGACATGGACATGAACCGAATTGAAAGCATTACAATTTTAAAAGACGCCTCAGCAAAAGCTCTCTACGGTTCTAAAGCAGCCAATGGTGTAATTGTTATTGAAACAAAACGTTTAACCGGAAATCAACAGCGTATTACGTATAATGGTAGTATTTCTTTGGAAATGCCGGATTTAACCAGTTATGACCTTTGTAATGCATTTGAAAAATTGGAAGCAGAACGTTTAGACGGAGTATATACAAGTAGTAACGCCAATACACAAATCCAATTAGATCAATTATATAATGGCCGACGAAAACTTGCATTAGAAGGATTAGATACATACTGGTTATCCAAGCCACTTCACACTGGCATAGGACATAAACATAACCTAAATATAGAATTAGGCGATTCCCAAAATTTACGTGCAATCTTAGACCTTACTTATAATCAGATTACTGGGGTTATGAAGGGATCTGACCGCCGCAATATATCGGGTGATATAAATTTATCATACAGACATAACAAACTATTACTAAAGAATATCCTATCAATCATATCTAACAAAAGTAATGAGTCCCCTTATGGAGAATTTAGCGAATATTCCAGAATGAATCCATATTGGCAAGCAACTGATGAAAATGGGAATATAGTTCAATGGGTAGAACAAATTGGCTCAACATCAACCAAAGTAGCTAACCCTATGTATAATTCTATTATCGGAACCAGCTTTACTTCCAGTTATTTACAATTCACCAATAATTTTTATGCAGAATGGCAAGTTGATAAAAACTGGAAAGCAACAGCACGTATAGGAGTCTCTGAAAAACGAAATGATATGGATGATTTCTATCCCGCCTCACATTCCATTTTTGCAAATGTTAATGATATACTTAAGCGTGGTAAGTATATTATGGAAAATGGTAAATCCAGTTCTATTTCCGGAGACTTGAATATAAACTATAATAATCAATTTGGTAAACATACTATCTTTGGAAATGCCGGTGCCTTTATCTCCGGAGAAAAATCATCAGCATATCGACACACGGCAGAAGGTTTCCCAAATAATCAGAAGGCAGATATTTCATTCGCAAAACAATATGCAGAAAACAGTACCCCTACTGGTTATTCCACAATTAACCGTGAAGCCAGCTTCCTATTAGCCGCTTCGTATGATTATGACAATCGTTATTTAGCCGATGCAACTGTTCGGGAAAGCGCATCTTCCTTATACGGTTCAGATAACCGTTGGGCCAATAGCTGGTCTTTTGGTATTGGATGGAACCTGCACAATGAAGCCATCTTGAAAGGTGTTGGATGGATTAAACAGTTAAAACTTCGAGCTTCGATTGGTTTGACTGGAAATCAAAACTTTGATACTAACGCAGCAATTGCTACATATAATTATTACACAGGCGTCGTATATGGAGGCTTAGCTGGCAAATTTACAGGAGCTTATTTAGCATCTATGCCTAACTCCAAATTAAAATGGGAACAGAAAAAGGATCATAATATAGGAATTGATATGAGAGTTGCCGGATTATCCCTTTCTGTTGACTATTACTCAGCAGATACCAAGAATATGTTAACCGATGTAACAATCCCAACTTCTACAGGATTCGCAATAGTAAAAGATAATTTAGGATTGGTACGTAATTCTGGAGTTGAAGCTAAAGCTAATTATACAATATGGCAAGGAAAAGAAGGTTTTGTAAATGTATATGGAACATTTGCCTATAACCGAAATAAAATAATTCGTTTGTCAGAGAATATGCGGGCTTACAATGAAAAAATGATGAAACAAGCAGAAGATAATAATACCTCTGCACCTGTATTAATGTATCAAGACGGATTATCTATGAAAACAATATGGGCAGTCCCTTCAGCCGGTATTGATCCGCAAACCGGACAAGAAATATACATTAAAAAAGATGGTACCTACACTTATACTTATTCAGCCAATGATATGGTCGCTGCTGGTAACTCCGATCCTAAGTATCGTGGTACAGGCGGTTTCACAGCCGAGTATAAAGGTATCGGATTAAGCGCTACTATAAGTTATCTTGCTGGTTGTCAAATGTATAATTCAACCCTCGTCAGTCGGGTGGAAAATGCAAATATTGCTTACAATGTGGATCGCCGATTGCTAATTGGTCGTTGGACTACTCCCGGACAAGTAACACCATACAAGAAATTTAATTCTGAAACAACCACACGTGCTACCACTCGCTTTGTACAGGATCGGCGTGAATTATCACTCTCTTCCATCAGTGCATATTATGAGTTTCCCAGTTCCATTTATAGGAAATTAAGTATGCAACGCCTGCGTTTATCATTCTATTTAAATGATATTGCAACGTTCTCTTCTATAAAAATAGAACGAGGTTTAACTTATCCTTTCGCAAGAAATATGTCGTTCTCATTAACAGCCACTCTCTAAATTTTATAAAGATGAAAAAATACATATTAATCCTATTAACGTCCATAGTAACATTATCCTCTTGCAGCGACTGGTTCGATGTTACTTCAGGATCTGAAATTCGAGAAAAAGATCATTATAGCACTCTTGCCGGATTCCAACAATCCTTAATAGGTTGTTATATTAGCATGACAGACAATATCCTTTATGGTAAAGAACTATCTTGGTATGCAATTGAAATATTAGGTCATCAATTTAATCCTGTGACTTCCAATTCAAGTAATAGTAAAGAAATGCAAGAATATGAAAGATTCAATTACGACCACACACAAATATTCTCGGACATCGAAAATATCTGGGCTAAAGCATATTCTGTAATAGCCAATGCCAATGAAGCATTAACTAATATGGAAGGACAGGAGTCAAGTCTGAACGAAGTCTATTATCATGTTATCAAAGGAGAACTTCTTGCCATTCGTGCATATATGCATTTTGATCTGTTGCGCCTATATGGATATGGTGATTGGAAAAACCGTTCCGCAGAACTAAATTCTAAAAAAACGATTCCATATGTAACAACTTTATCATCGATCCCAACTCCTCAACGCACAGGAAAGGAGACACTTCAAATGATTATCAACGATTTGGAAGCCGCAGAAAAATTATTAAAGGAATACGACCCGATCACAAAAAAACATCCGGCTTCTTATTACACAAGTATAGATGCAGATGGTTTCTTCAAAGATAGAACTTTACGACTCAATTATTATGCAGTCAAAGCATTGGAAGCACGTGTATATTTATGGGAAGGCAGTAAAGAAAGCATAGACAAAGCTTTAAATGCTACTGAAGAGATAATCACAGCTATCGGTGATAATGGAATTGTTATGGACGATATGTACACTTACTCCTACCTGTTACCAGAAATTTCTCAATCTAACCGTTCTCTAGCATCCGAAGCTTTATTTAGCCTAAATGTTTCAGACGTTACGTCCAAAATTACCTCATATATAATACCCAACTTCGTCAACACAGACTATACAGCTATGTATATATCTCCAACAGATGTTGAAAATATATATGAAGGCATAAATTCAGATGTTCGTTTCACACGAATGTTAGATCAAACCCAAAGTGATTCCAGAGGATATGTCCCTATGAAAATTCATCAAGCAAGTTTAGACGAATTCAATAAGAACCGCTTGTCTCTAATACGCTTGCCTGAAATATTCTATATTGCTGCAGAATGCTATGCAACAAGTGCAACCCCAAATCTTGACATGGCATTACAAAGGCTAAATAAGATTCGCGAAAACAGAGGTATCAGCACCCCTCTTGAAAATCTAAATGCAGATCAAATCATAAAAGAAATACAAAAAGAATATCACAAAGAATTCATTTCCGAAGGTGTCATGTTCTATTACTATAAGCGAACAGGGTGTAAATCCATTCCTAATTATAGTGAAGAGATGACAGATACGCAATATTTATTGCCTTATCCTACCTTCGAAATACAATCCGGTCGTGTACAATAAACAATATTAATATGAAAAAAATAATTATAAAATCAGTCTTAGCGATAAGCTGTTTCTCTTTATGCCTCATTAGTTGCGGCAAGGAAGAAATACCATATTTTGACAGTCAATATAATGCTGTCAGATTCAATTCTACGAATGAGTACGATGCAGAAACCGACATATTTAAAGGGAATTATTCTTTTCTGGAGAATCCCTTTGATGAATATGGTGAATATGAATTGCCTTTAGTTTTGGTCGGAAATGTATCGACAGAAGACCGTACTGTGAATTATGTAATCAATGCGGAGGAAACCACTGCCCCCGAAAACAGTTATGAAATAACTGCTGCAGTGATTCCCGCAAATAGTTTAAAAGGAACAATAAAAATAAGGCTGTTTAATACTGATGAAATACAAAATGGAGCATCATATAAACTTTATATCCAGCTAAAGGAGTCATCAACTCTAGGGTTAGGACCTAAAGAATATATCACAGCAACGTTAAGTTGGAACAGCAATATCATTGCCCCTCCGGCAACTGAACGATATTTATGGATGACATATAATTCACTAATAAAATCATCTCTAGCTCCAACCTCTTCTTCTACAACGGCTTATAGTTCCAATGCTTTAAAAACAATTGTAACAGCTTTAGACTGGGATGATTGGGACGATATGACTGCGCATCCTGACCAACCACAGAGACCAACATATTTTACATATAAATATCTCGCCAATTATAGATTATTCGTAACAGACAAATCATATGAAGCTTATGCTGCAAAATTAGCGGATTATCTAAAAAAGTATCAGAAAGAACATCCCGATGCCCCCCTAGTTCATAACGAAGGTAATTTGAAAGGACAAATTATAGAAGCCAGAACATATT
>SKEW01000298.1_pt1 | contig 57822 bp, 70 predicted proteins | sample 4841441 | NCBI WGS metagenome assembly SKEW01 (sample SAMN11008799, study PRJNA524170) | human gut metagenome | isolation source: fecal sample from pouch patient p41 | place: Israel: Tel-Aviv | reverse complement strand
GTGTGGATCGCCGGTGGTCTTGCCAAGGGAAGCCGTTTCGAACGGCTTGTAGCCGATCAGGCGCACACCATCAAGGCGGCCGTCATCATCGGCGAGGACCAGCAGCCGATGCTTGATGCCTTCAAGGCCAGCGCCCCGCAGATTCCATTGACCGTCATCGATCCGGCGGATAAGTCCACCATCATGGCCAGGGCCGTGAACGCGGCCGGCGCATATGCCGAATCGGGCGATGTGGTGCTTATGGCTCCGGCTTGCGCATCCATGGACCAGTTCGTATCGTATGCCGATCGCGGTAACCAGTTCGCAGACGAGGCACGACGATGGGTGAGCGAGCATGGCGAAGCCTAAAGCGAGCCGTATCGTATCATCATCGGCGACCGATGCCGTTGCCCGAACCGCACGATCCACATCCCGCAATGAGGTTAAGACGGCGCGACGGCCTGAGGATTTTCACGCATTCGTCGGGGTGCGGAGCCTGTTCAACCCTCTATGGTGTTTCCATGGATTCCGGCTGTCGGTGATCATCCTCACGTTGTTCGGCGTGATCATGGTGTTCTCGAGTTCGTCGGTGAACATGATTGCCAACGGCTTGTCACCGTGGGCTCAGGCCCTGAAGCAGGGCGGATTCTGCGTGGTCGGGTTTGCCGTCGCCCTGCTGACGATGATGGTTCCCGCCTCGGTGTATCGCAAGATCAGCTTCATCATGCTGTGCGGGGCGATGATGCTGCAGGCGTTGACGCTCACTCCGCTCGGCGTGGAGGTCAACGGCAACAAGGGTTGGATCGGCATCAAGAACGTGTTCACCATACAGCCTGCGGAAATCGTCAAGCTGGCATTGTGCGTCTGGATGCCCTGCGAGCTGATCCGCGCACGTAAACGGCTTCGCAAGGAGGGTTTCCTCAAGGCGTATGGGAAGCTGGGCCTAGGATATCTGTTGAGCTTGGGGCTGGTAATGTCCGGCAAGGATCTCGGCACCTGCATGATTTTGCTTGCCATCGGTGCGGTCGCATTGATTCTCGGGGATTTTCCCGGCAAATGGCTGGCCTTGATCGGCGCCTCGGGCGTGCTGCTCGTCGGCGGACTCGTGTTGAGCAGTCCGAACCGAATGGGGCGCATCCTAGCTACATACCAGACGTGTTCGGCCTCCGACCTGCAAGGCGTGTGCTATCAGGCGGTGCATGGCAAATATGCCATCGCATCGGGCGGTCTTCTCGGGGTGGGCATCGGCAATTCCGGAGAGAAATGGGGTTATCTGCCCGAGGCGCACAACGATTTTATCTTCGCCATCATCGGTGAGGAGACAGGGTTCATCGGGGCTTCGATGGTCATACTCCTGTTCGTGGTGCTCGGCTGGTGCATGCTTGTGGTGGCACTGCAGGCACGGAACCGGTACGTGACGATGGTGCTGGCATGCATCACCGTGTGGATCGTAGGGCAGGCCATCGTCAACATCGGTGTCGTGATCGGTCTGTTCCCCGTCATGGGCGTGCCCATGCCGTTCGTCTCGGCGGGTGGTTCGTCGCTGATCATGTGTCTGGGTGCCGCGGGCATTGCCGTCAGCATGATGAAGGAACAGCCGCAGATCAAGGCGGAGACGGCCAAGGCCTGAACGGCAAAACGTAGATACTGTAATCATCTGCATGTCGATGGGTGAGCCGTGCTGTCAAGCGCCGTGCCGTGGGCTAAGCTCATACACTATGAGCACTCGGAAGCATATCGTTCTGGCTGGCGGCGGCACCGCCGGCCATGTCAATCCACTTCTCGCCGTGGCCCAGGTGATTCGTTCCCTGGAACCTGATGCGGATATCGCGGTCGTGGGCACTGCAGTCGGACTTGAGCATAATCTGGTGCCGCAGGCCGGTTTCCAGCTGGAAACGATCGAGAAAGTGCCGTTCCCACGCAAGCCCAACATGGCCGCATTGAAATTCCCCGCCCAGTGGAGGCGTGAGACCGCAAAGGTGCGTGACATCCTCACCCGGCATGAAGCCCAGGTCGTGGTGGGCTTCGGCGGCTACACATCGGCTCCGGTATATGCCGCCGCACACAACATGGGTATTCCGATCGCCATGCACGAGCAGAATGCGCGTGCCGGTATGGCCAACAGACTGGGCGCACGGTGGGCCGATATGATCGGTTCCGCTTACGCGGATACCGGTCTGAAGCCCCGCAAGGGCGTGTCCGTCGAGCGTGTGGGACTGCCGTTGCGTCCGGCCATCGCACGGCTCGCTTCGGATCTTGGACATGATCGTGTCGCAGTCAGGCGTGAGGCGGCCGCACAGCTTGGCATCGATCCGGAACGTCCGCTGGTCGTGGTGACAGGCGGCTCCTTGGGTGCGGTGAACGTGAATCGTGCGGTGGCCGGTTCGGCCAAGGAGCTACTGCGGCATGCGCAGGTGATTCACCTGACCGGAAAAGGCAAAAGCGAAGAAGTGCGCTCCCTGGTATCGGTGAACGCGGGGGAGCATGTGCTTGGCGAGCTCGGAGCCGATCATGTTGGCGAGGGTGACTATCGTGTCGCCGAGTATCTGGAACGGATCGATCTGGCGTTTGCCTGCGCTGATCTGGTTATCTGCCGTTCCGGTGCGGGCACCGTTTCGGAATTGACGGCTTTGGGTCTGCCCGCCATCTATGTGCCGCTGCCGATTGGCAATGGCGAGCAACGCTTCAACGCGCAGCCGGTGGTGGATGCGCATGGGGGACTGATGGTCGCCGATGGTGAATTCAACGTGGATTGGGTCAGGCGTCATGTGCCGCAACTGCTCGCCGATTCCGAAACGCTTGCCGAATATGGTCGCAACGCTTGGAACTATGGCATTCGTGATGCGGCCGAGGTCATGGCCGAGCGGGTGCTGGCGCTCATCGGGCGGCAAACGGCGTGACCGGCCAACCGGACGAGGGCATGTTGGCCTGAGGTCCGACCATAATGGAATGAGCTTGAAAACATGCATAAGAGGAGCAGTCGTGTCTGACAACCAGCGTGATGCCGGTACCATTATTCTTGATCCAACCCATGCGTCCTTCGGCCCCGGAGAGGGCGTGGATGATCTTGGGAAAACCCACTTCATCGGCATCGGCGGAGCTGGTATGAGCGTGCTTGCCGAGATGCTGCATGAGCAGGGCGTGCACGTGGACGGCTCCGACCGCGAGCCGAGCGCCAAAACCGAGCGACTGCAAGGGCTTGGCATTGCCGTGGAATTCGGGCAGCGGGCCGAAAACGTCGAGGGTGCGCGCACGGTGGTGTTTTCCAGCGCCATCAAGCCCGATAATCCGGAGATCGTGGCGGCCTACGAGGCCGGCGAACGCATCGTGCACCGCAGCGACATCCTTGCGTTGCTCATGCAGTCGAAGCGCGCCGTGACCGTTGCGGGCGCCCACGGAAAGACGACCACCAGTTCCATGCTCGCCCACATCCTCGTCAACGCAGGCGAAGGCGAGTTGGCGGATCCGAGCTATGCCATCGGCGGCTCCATTCAGGGCAAGGATGGTGCGACCCTCGACGGTGGCCATGCCGGCAAAGGCAGCGTGCTCGTAGCGGAAGCCGACGAATCCGATGGCAGCTTCGCCAAATACCATCCTGAAATCGCCATCATCACCAATGCGGAAGCCGATCATCTCGACCATTACGGCACGGAGGCCAAGTATCGTGCGGCGTTCGTGGAACATGCGGGGCGTGCGGGCAAGGCCGTGATCATGTGCGGCGACGATGATGGCGCATTGGCTGTACTGCGTGCGCTCAAGACGGAGGTGGCACGGCATGTCGTGGTGTATTCCACTCAGCCATCCGAGGATCTCGGCGATCTGAACGGCGCCGCTCACGTACGTATTGAATCGGAGAGCGAAAGCGCACAAAGCGGTACCGAGCATTTCATCCTGCACCTGCCGGCCGGACTGGTCGATGTCGAGGAACGCCGCGTTCCGGTCACCCTCACCGTTCCCGGCATTCATAATGCAAGGAACGCCACGGCGGCCCTGCTTGCTACGGTGATGCTTGGCGTCGACGTGGAGCGTGCCGCAGCCGCGGCGACGTCATTCCTGGGCGCCGCACGGCGTTTCCAGATTCGAGGCAGCGTCAACCAAGTGACCGTCATCGACGATTACGCACATCATCCTACCGAGATCGCGGCGTTGTTGGATGCCGCCCGCCGTCGCTATCCGGAAGCCGGAATCCATGTGATCTTCCAGCCGCATCTGTTCTCTCGTACCATGTTTTTCGCCCGTGAATTCGCCGAGGCGTTGGCCAAGGCCGATGATGTGATCGTCACCGGCATCTTCCCGGCTCGTGAAAAGCAGGAGGATTTCCCGACCGTCAGCCCCGACACGATCGTCAACGAGGCCGTGAAGCTTGAACATGAGCCCGCCGATGATTGGATCCGCGGCGTCGACGATATGCGCACCGCAGCCCAGATGATGGTGATGCGTGCCCATCATGGTGATGTCATCTTCACCGTCGGCGCAGGAGACATCACGCAGATGGATCCGGTGATTCTGCATGCTTTGGAAGCTCACCGTTGGGATTGCGCACGCTGATGGCGCGCCGGGTCATCAGTTCGGGCAAAGAATCGGACTCCAGCCAACAACATCAGGGGCGCTCCGTGCAGGGGCGCTCCGTCTCGAGCGATGGTTCACGTTGCGAATCCGGAGGATTCGTGGACGCCCGTACGCTGCGCAGCGAGGATCTGGTCGCCAAGACGCTTGAGGAGACCTCCGGTGCGCTGGGTGTGATCACGCGGCCGAAAGTCGTCGATTTCAGTGCGCGGTTGAAGGAACGGCGCAAGGCCAACACCCGAATGATCGTCATGCGTGTGGCCGCTTTCGTCGGTGCGGTTGCGGCTATCGTCGCACTGGTCTGGTTGCTGTTCTTCTCATCCGTATTCAGATTGGAATCCTCCGGCATCAGTGTCGTCGGCGCCAACGAATGGGTGAGTCAGGAGCAGGTGCTGTCGATCGCCCGTCAGCAGGCCGGCAAATCTCTGCTACTTGTGTCCGGCGGCGACGTCGAAACAACGATCAAGGACATTCCCGGCGTCACTTCGGCAAAGGCGGTCAAGCATCTGCCGAATTCCCTGGAAGTGACCATCAAGGCACAAAAGCCCGCAGCCATGCTGAAAACCTCCGAAGGCACCATGACGGCCGTCGATAGCCGAGGACGTGTGCTCAATTCCGTCAGCGGGGCGTCCGTCGAGGGGATTCCGGTCATCGAAGTGACCGACGTCAATGAAAGCCTGCAAAATCGTTCCATCAAGGAAGCGTTGCAAATCCTAAGCTCTCTATCGGATTCGATGCGCAACTCCATCACCAAGGTCACCGCGGAAACGCAGGATTCCATCACGACCGAACTCAATGATGGAGACAAGGTGATTGTGTGGGGTGACTCTTCGCAGCTCAAGCTCAAAAAGGCGGTCGTCGACAAGATCATCAATGATCCCAACGTAATCGGAGACAAGCATAACGTTGATGTGTCCGCGCCCTTGCGACCCATCATCAAATAGTTTCCGGTTCTCGGTCCTCAAACAAGAGATCCCCTCGATTCCGTATGGAGTCGAGGGGATCTCTCGGTTAGGAGGATGGAAGGAGAGGCATCGGGATGTCAGGCGTTCGGATTGGCCTTGAGTGCCGGCGCTACGGAAACGGCGGGATCGAGACGCGGAATCAGCGTGCACTGCGTGGCATGATACAGGTCGGACTTGCCCGGCCACACGGTGCCGATGACCTGATTGTCCTTGTTCAGCTGATGGAACCAGGAGCCGTTCTCATGGTCGATCAGATACTCGTCGATGTACTGCCAGAAGGTTGCGTACCAATCCTTATACACCTGCTTGCCGGTGACGGTGGCCAGGGTGGCGGAGGTGTTCACGGATTCGGCGAGCGTCCAGTGCATGCGGTCGGTGACGACCGGCTTGCCGTTCCAGTCGGTGGTGTAGGCCAGACCGATGGTGCCCTCGGCGTTCCACGCGTCGGCCAGAGCCTGGGCGAACAGGTTTTCGGCGGCTTCGATGAGCTGTTGCTTGCCTTCTTCGGAACGGGTCTTGGAACTCAGCGCGTACTGGGTGATCAGACGGGCCCATTCGATGCCGTGGCCCGGAGTGGCGCCATACGGCTTGAACTGGTCGTCCGGCTTGTCGTGGTTGCATTCGAGGTCCGGCTGCCAGTCGGCGGTGAAGTGTTCCGGGATGCGCCAGTCGTTCTCGCAGGCCCAACCGACCACATGGTCGATGATGCGACCTGCGCGTTCACGGTATTCCTCGTTGCCGGTCACGTCGGCGACGGCGAGGAAGGCCTCGGTGGTATGCATGTTGGCGTTGATGCCGCGATACGGGTCGAGCTCGGTGAATTCGGTGTTCCACGTGTCGACGGCAAGGCCGATTTCATCATCCCAGAAATGCCTGTCGTAGGTTTCGAGGGCTTCGTCGAGCAATTCGTCGGCACCCGGGCGGCCGATGAGCTTGGCGGAAGTGGCGGCGAGGATCACGAAGGCGTGGGCGTAGCAGACCTTGCCTGCTTCGTGAGTGGAGCCGTCGGCGGAGATGGACGGATACCAACCGCCGTGTTCGTCATCGTGCAGCGGGCCACGCAGGCCGGCGATCGCCTTGTCGACGAGTTCGGCCGCGCCAGGTTCGCCATGAAGGAAGCCGAGGGAATAGACGTGAGCCATACGGCAGGTGATCCACGTGTGGATGCTCTGGGTCAGATCCGGCTTGCCGGTGTCATCCAGCCAGTAGGAGCCGCCCTGAGGTGCGGGGAAATGATGGCCGAAATGCAGGAGTTCATTGGTTTCCGCCTCGAGCAGGTCATGGTTTTCCTTCGAGCCGAACACATAGGCTTCGGGGGAGTATGCGCAGGTCATCGATCAAGTCCTTCCTTGGTATCGTCTGCAATGACGTGATAACTGAGTTGATGTATTAACTATGTTAATCACTTAAGCGGTTAATGCAAATCGAATCAATGGTGTGTCGCGATACGTTCGGAGTAGCCTGTAGCGAAGGGGTGATATACCCCTCAACCACTGGCGATTGACACCCCTGCGGAACTGCCGTATTCGTAAGGAATGGCGGTATTGAGAACAGGTGCGGGAGAGAAAGGATTTTTCCGGATGAGGAAACTTTTTGGAGGCCTCAAGATGGGTTGGCTTGCCGTGATATTGTTCGCGGTCGTTGCGGGCGCCTACACCGGCATCGTCGGATCCATCCCGGCCGCGGAGGGAACATCGTTCAAGGACATCGCGATTTCCTACGAATGGTGGGTCATCTTCGCGGTCGTCATCGCGTCCAACTGCACGAAAAGCTGGGAGTCGGCGCTCAAAATCTTCGTTTTCTTTCTTATCAGCCAGCCACTCTGCTTCATCGTCGAGGTGGTGTTCGGCCTTTCCGTTGACCAAGCGTTGTACTACTACTGCTCCATCTGGGGTCCGGCCACGCTCCTTACGTTGCCCGGCGGATTCATCGCCTACTACATCAACAGGCAAAACGTGTTCGGCAGTGTGATCCTGGGTTTGGGCAACTCCATTCAGGCGTTTCTTGGAATCACCTACATAATCCAGATGCTTGGAAACCCTCCGTATCATCTGCTCAGCGCCATCGTCTGCTTCGCCTCCATCCTCATCATGACCTTCCAGATCCAGAAGGACAATGGAAACCGAGTGATATCGCTCCTGGTACCTGTTGTGGTTGCGGTGGCCGCCCTCGTGCTCATACGGATGACCGGACGCGTCATCGTCTAGGATTACGGGATGGGGCACGTCGGCGTGGGCTGGTGATTGAATGTTGTGCCCACGCTTTGCCCACGTTTTACTGTGAAGTGCCATAAATCGTAGTGATTTACGATGAATCATACAAGCTGACAAATACGTGGAAACCGTTGGAAATACAAAGAAAGCCGCCATTTCCGGCGGCTTTCGAATGGTGGAGCTGCGGGGAATCGAACCCCAGTACACCGAGCCTGGAAGCCTTGCTCCCGCTTGGTTTATGCGGCGCCAACGGTTCCTTCTGACAACATTTTGACAACATTCCCGCGAAGCAGCAGAGCGTCCATCGCCGCGCCCACCTCGTCGAGGTCATCGTCGAAAAGGTCGGCGTAGACGTCCAGGGTCATCGCCGCCGACGCATGCCCGAGCTGGTTCTGGATCGCCTTGACGTTCGCGCCGGACCTGACCATGAGGCTCGCGGCGGTGTGACGTAGGTCGTGATAGGTCAGGCCGGCGGGCACGCCGGCACGCCTCTTCGCCCACCAGAACCACTTCGTCCTGTCGTTCGGATGCGCCGTGCGGACGAGATACCCTCCGTCCGGCGCGGGGAACAACGGCTCGCCGCCATCCCTTCCGCCGCACTGGTCGCGCAACGGCCCGTCCAGCACGCCCGGGAACACCACCCGTCTCGTCTCGCCGGACTTCGGCAGATCCACCACCACGCCGTGCCCCACCGTGGTCGCGCTCCTTCTGACGCTCAGCCGATGCCGGACGAAGTCCACGTCGGCGACGTGCAGCCCGGCCATCTCGCCCCATCTCAGCCCGCACAGGCCGAGCACGAGCACCATCGTGCGGCGTTCGCCGGATTCGTCGGCGAGGCGGAACAATTGTTCGACGGTGAGGTACGTGTGGTCCTTGCGTTTCTTGCGTGGGGTCTCGATCCCGGCGCATGGGTTGGATGCGATGAGACGGTCGGCGCATGCGTCGGCGCAGATGCCCCGCAGTATGCCGAGGTTGCGCAGCACCACGGTCGCGCTTTTGCCCTGCGCCTGGCCGGTGACCCATTCCTGCACCTCGTTGCGGTGGATCGACGAGAGCCGCCGGATGCCCCATTTGGGTTCCACGTGCACGCGCCATGCGCGTTCCAGGGATTCCACGTAGCTTGCCTTCGAGGACACGCGTTTCTTCGCGATCCATGCCGGCCATAGGCCGCCGACCGTGACCCTGCCTGCCTGCGGGTCGATGAAGCCGCCCCGTGCGACCGCCATCGTCACATGCTCCGCGGCCCATTCCTGCGCGTCGCGTTTGCGCAGGAAGCCTCGCTTGCATGTCTGCGACCCGTCCGGCTTGCGGTAGGTCACCCTCCATCGCCTGCCGGCCTTCAGCATGTACGAATCGATCACCGCCATCACGCACCACCTCACGGCTCCATGCGACCTCGTGGAGCCTCTTTCAAATGTCCGGAACCGGAAAACGACATCGGATGACCGGACCGCGCATGCCTCCCATGGTTCTTTCGCCCGGCGGTGAAGTGCAGCATGATGCGCATGCGCTTATGACTGACATTGATTAACATTACTGACATTACCGGCAACTCGCCAAAAACGTTGACAGTGACATTACCCACCGGTAGATTGAAGGCAAAAGGGAGGTGCCGTGGACGATGAGCATGAAGACGATGATGAGAATAATGACGATTCCGGGATTGAGCGGGACGCGCCAACTGGAGAATTGCCGCATGGAGTCGATGCGGCACGCGCAGGCAAACCTGTCCCGGCAGACGAGAAGCCGTCTCGTGACGTCAATGATCGGCCGGGTGAAAGTGGAGAAGGACAAGGCGAGATAACATCCCCGAACGGCGAGGAACTAATGCGCGCACTGTCCGTCCTGATCCAGTCCGGGGTCTCGGAATCATACTCCGGCATGCTTCCGAGACCGGCCGATTTCAACGCGTATCCAGCTGACGTCCAGGAACGCATGTGCAGATGGAACGACGCCTTCACCGTCGACGAATCAAACCGGCAGAACCGGCTCGTCGAAGCGGAGATAGAGCAGAGCCGCAAAGGCATGTGGTCCAGCGTCATCCTGTTCGCGGCCGCCTTGGCGATGAGCTTCATCTCGTTCCTCGCCACGTCAAAACCATGGGCGTTCGGATTCCTGGCCGTTCCCGTGGTGTCCATAATCGCAAGCCTGTTCGAGCCGATCGCGTCAAGAAGCAGCCGGGACAAGGAGAAACACGACGGACGCGAACCGGGAAAAGACAGTCGCTAAGACAGACGCGGCAGTCCATGTTCTGAAAACCAAAGACCCCAGGCCCCGGCGCTCGCAATATGCTGGCGGTCGGGTCTTTGAACTTATTCGGTTTCCTGACGATTACCGAAATTACCGAAATCACCGAAATGTGTCAGGATTATCCAGATTGTGAAGAAACGTTGACGACGCTACCGACGCATCGGTAGATTGAAGGCAAAAGGGAGGTGCCGTGGACGATGAGCATGGAAACGAAAGCCCTGGCCAAGGGAATACGCAGGGGAGCGTCCCTCGTAATGGCGCCGAATCCGACGATGGAATTCAACCGCATCAAAAAGAGGATAGCAAGAACGGACGTGGAAACGTCGTCGGCCAGGCTGATCGCAGTATCGATGGGAGAAGCGACCCGCAGGGCAATGGCGGACAATCGACGATACTAGGACTCTGGGCCGGCGCGACCCCGTCTCCGGAGGACATGGCCGGTTTCAAAGCCGTCGACCCGACGTTCCCCGAACGCATCATGCGCATGTCCGAAGAGACCGTGCACGCTAAGAACAAGGCGATGCTACGCTCATCGACACTCGAATCATGGGCGGTTCTCATCACGTCCGCCAGCATGTCCGCATTGCCTTGGGTCATCTGCTTCATAGGCGTCATCAACAAGAACAACGCGGCGGCCGTCATAGGCGGCATCGCTGGCCTTATCGGAGCAGGATCAAGCCTGATACAGGCGATCCGCAATAGGAAAAACGACTAAACGACATCAAACCCCGGCGCCCACAATATGTGGGTGCCGGGTCTCTGAATTTATTCGGTTTTCCTGATGATTACCGAAATCACCGGAATGTGTCAGGATTATCCAGATTGTGAAGAAACGTTGACGACGCCGGCCATCCGCCGGTAGATCGGGAAACCGAAGCAAGGAGGTGCCGTGGACGATGAGCATGAAGACGATGATGGAATCGATGCGGCGCGGAGCGGCGGCCGGAACGAGGATAGCGGTGACGAGACGCGTGGAGTCCAGGTCACCGATCCAAGTGAAATCGGCCGCGGAACTCCAGACAGCGGCATGGAACAGGGTCGGCCGGACACTCCACGAGTCAATGGAACGGGAGAAAGCGTCCAACAGGTAGCCTTCCAATGGCGTTCCGCCCCACTTCCGACCGTCGACGAATTCGCCGGCTACGAACGAATCCAACCAAGAGCCGCGAACAGAATCATCACCATGGCCGAGAAATCGCTCGACGCGGAAATCGAAGCACAAAGAAAAGCAAACGAAGTCGCAGCCGACGACCATAAAGCGCAGAACATCTGCATGGTCATCACCACGACCGCGTACTCGATTCTCCCATACGCCGGATTCGGAAGCGCTATCGCCTGCGCCGCATTCGGACAACCGGTGGCAGCCACCTCCGGCACGCTCATCGGAGCCGTCACGGCCGGACCACAGATAATCCAGGAAATCAGAAAAAAAGAGATAACAACAAGACCCCGGCGCTTGCGGTATGCGGGCGGCCGGGGTTGGCTATATCTATTGGGTGATGAGAACGCTGTGATATCAGGCCTTTGGGAGCATTAGCGAGAGTTCGAGCTTCTTAGGTCCCTGTGAGATGAATGCGATGCAACAGGATGGGGATATTCCCAGCCGCGTCTTGTATTTTTCGTATTGGGTCGCGGTTATGTATCCGATTTCAATGCCGTCCAGCGAAGCCCAGTATGTGGGGCTCCCTTTGTATTTGCCCTTTGGAATCTTGCCTTTTTCCAATGTGACCCATACGAATGTGTCGACGCCGTATATTCCGAGCTTGTCCTGATGGAGTTCCTCTCCCAGAACTGAGACCTGGTGCTCCGCGTCCAGACAGGCATAGCCGGTGGGACAGTCGTTCGCAGCGGACGGCGTCGTAGGGGAGCAGTGCAGGATGATTTCGTAACCTCCGCCATTCTTGTGATACACCGCGGCATCGCATGTCGGATATCTGAGGTTCCTTTCCATCAGTTTCATCCAAGGCTGCCATAGGCGGGTTTCCTCTTTTGCGATGTAGCCAACGAGGATGCCATTGATGGACACCGAAACCGCATTCCTGTCGTACTGGTTATTCGGTTCCCTTAATATCGCTGCGGTGAGCATAAGCGTGTTATCCCATTCTCCCATCGGAGAGATTTCGCGTTCATGCCCACTGATGGCATTTCTGATTGATGACTGACGGTAACGCTCTCCGACGATTGAGGTTCTTCCAACGGGTGGCATGCGCACGGGCGTTAGACCATCGGTGTTGATGTCATCGATTGTTTCCGTGTCGTCGTCGACTTGGGTTGAGGGAGCGTCCGCCTTCTCGGCTACCGTGATGCAGACATAGGCAATCAACACTCCCAGTATGATGATGATTATAAACATATGTCGTGCTCTTCTCTTTCAGGCATATGAAATACCTCGCAATCTTGTCGCGGGGACTTTTCCGGAACGGCGTCGTCACGCGGTGTGGCTGGTCTCGTCGGATTCGGTTTTGACGGAATCGTGATTTTCGACTCCAGTATCCGCATTATGCGTGTGGTCGATGGCGGCAAGGATCCCAGATTCTTTGATGCCGTCCTTGACGGCCCATTTGATGACGAAATACTCGATCATACATGCGAAAACCGCCACGACGAGTATGAACAAGAAACCTTCTCCGGAGTCGAACATAACCTTTTTCTCCCTTCAAAAACGGTCAGACAATAGTCTACGCTTCACTGCACGCACACGCCGGAATCGTGGAGCAGCTGCCGATAGTCCGTCAACACTTGGATCGTGACACCCAATTCGACGGCCATCATCCACATATTGCCCTCATACACCTGCTCCGCCATGCCGTAATCCACCGGACTGATCAGTACCAACGCCGTCTCCCTGCGACACCGGAGCTCACATTTGGCGCCGTACGAAGTGCCGCATCCGGGATCGTGATGCCAGGCGTGGATGAGCTCATGGCACAGGGTGCAGTAGTGTTGGCGTTGATTGAGCCAGTCGGCCAGCAGGATGAGTTTGTGATGGTCGTCGTACAAGCCGCATATGTCGCGTGGAAGGTCACGCAACATGACTGACAGGCCCATGTATTCCGCGTTCCGGCGAAGCTCCGCGATGGTCTTGTTATCCACATTCCCCTCCTCTGAAAAGCACTTTTTCACTGTTTGTCAAGTTCTGCTTGACAGTTGGAGTGTCGTATGTGATGCTTGAATTAGCTCATCTGCCAAGTTGTAGAAGGAGTTTCCTGGGTCGCTGCGGCGGCCCTTGCTTTTTATTGGATTGCATCACCTACTGATGAGGCCTTTTCATATTGTCGAATTAGCTTGTTGTAACTGTGCTCGCGGTCGACGTAATAAGCGGTTACAAGAAGGCAATACTTCTTGTCCTTATGCGGTTCCAGTACGACAAGGTACTTTTCTGGAACGATAAGAATGTGAACTCTGTTTCGGTGTCCCTTCCTGTACCACCAAGCAAGTGGTCTCTCGCATACCGAGTATGAGCATTGCGGGCAATTGTCGTAGTGTTCGATTGTCTGTCGTGGGTACCTGATGCGTTCGCATCTGCGAAGGTCGACGTCGCGTTTTCCTGTGACTTTGTCGTCCACGCTTGTGATATGGAAAAATCCAGCCCATTTTCCATCGCTTTCCTCAAGCCGACGTCGTACGTTTACCCTCAGTCCATTGAATTCAGGATGGGAATCGATGAAATCGGATTTGAAAACTGAGTAGATGCGATCCTCATACAAGGGGAAATCCTCGAAGGGGGACTTCGGCATTAGCTCTGGTGTCCAATGAGGTGAAATCATGAGCGTTTCCCCTCCCAGACGAAGATGTTGAGCTTGCGCGTACCCAGGGTCGTTGACTGGGTGAGCCGGAGCCTTGATCTCATGCGTATGTAGTCGATGATTTCAGCTTTCGCGCCTGATGGTTGGGGAATGGTCGTCCGGTTCGCCCTGCAGACGGCTCCGTTGATTACATCGGTGATCTGCATCATCTGCACTTCGTCCGAACGGATTGGCTGCACCTTCTTGATGCACTCGTGGTTGAAGTCACGATGGCTGTTCGCAAGCACTTCCTCTAGTTTTTCGGTACGTTGCGCGGAGTGTGTGTCCTTGATGTCCACGTACACGTTGTAGGTGTTTGCGGAATCGAACAGCCTGTCCAACATGGTGAAATACATCTTGTAGTACCAATCGTTGTGCGACTGGGACCATGCTTCATGATTCAGACGCGTCTTCTTGGCCACAAGAACACGGAACCTCATGTCGTCATCCAGGAAGAAGCAGTTCAGCAGATCCTTGTACAGGTCGATTTTTGGCATGCTGGCCTTCGTCCACTTCACTTCCGTACGTGCCTTGACGCCATAACGTGCCTTGATCTGGAGGATATTCTCCGTGATCTCCTGCCTTTTATCCTTGGGGATGATGAGGGCTCCAAGGACCATCACGTCGCTGTCATCGTGTTCCAGATGACAGCTCTCATCGCAATACAGGTTGTATTCAGTCATTCGCGTTCCTTTCGATTTGTCATTCGTCTGGCGTCTCTGCCTCGAGCCGCGCGTTCGGATCTCTGTTCGCGGCCACGTCGTAGTCCTCCGGGTGCGCGGTGATCCGATCCACCAGATCATCCGTGATCCGGGACTCGCACTCGCGGGTCTGTTCCTCCTCCAAGCGGTGGGCTTCCGTGATAATTTCTCGCAGGGTTACGACTGGATCGACATCACAGGTTTGGCAGATGATCAGGAATTCTGAGAGTCTGATTGGACCACGAAGCCCGCTGCGAATATCTCGGATCCGACTGTAGGTGATTGCGCCGTGTGTTGCTCTGTCGAATTCTCGATTTCCGAATCCTCTGTCAGCTAAAAGCTCGTCGATGATTGAGGAAGTGGCCTCATCGCTGCTTGTCCTACGTATCTTATCCATGTTCAAAAGATAGCACTTGCCAATATTGATGGCACGTGACACGCCGAATTTGCGAAAGCTGATAGCACATGCAACCATGGTAGACGTCAAATGATGGCATGTGAAATCAAAGGAGGCAGTCCCAATGGAGGCTCAAAAAGGGATTGACTGCGAAACGCTCGCCGCCGACGTCGTTAGCAGAACTAGAACAAATGTTCTTCTCACAAAAACAACGATGACCAGCATCGCCGACCGAAGCGGATTCAATCGACTAACGATCTCCAAACTTCTGGACAAGAAAAAAGACATGCCACTTCGCATGTGGCTGGCGGCTGTCTATGAAAGCGGTGCAGATCCTTGCGAAATCCTTTCAAATGCAATCCAAGAGCAGGCAGCGCTCGCTAGCGCTTGAATCGAAAGGATAATCCGATGGTTGTTGACTTATCGAATTATGAGGACGACGCGTTCGAAGCCGCGCTTGATGTCTTCTATGGGGTGATTGATGATTTGAAGGCGCAGGCCTTTGACGGACGGATATCCCTCACTGACCTTGAGGATTACCGTTCCCGGGTTGTTCGGGAGGTGTATTCGAAGCTTGCTGAGATGAAGCAATCTGAGGACGGACATCAAAATAATCCAAAATCCCCACGCCATCTGCACCGATCCCAAGCACAAGAGCGCCGGCGGCAAGACACGGGGAAACCTTTTTCTTCAGAAAATCGACCATCTTTTTCCGCGATCCGTCGTCTTTGGAAACGGTGGCGGCGACATTGAGCGAGGTCTGCAATCTGGTGAACGCGATGTCAAGCTTGAAATCCCCCGTCAGGTCGTATTCGTCCAACGCAATCCGCACCTCGCGCGCGAGCCGGGCGATGTACTCCTTGAGCGATTGCGGAAGCGTGATGTCGTTCAGCAGTGACGGCAGGTCATCGATCATCGAGCGGATATCGGTGCGGCGCTCCTGTGGATACTGTTCAGGGCCTTGGTCCAGCAGCCGTTCCGCGGTACGCAACGCCATACGGTCCTGGATGCTTAGGGAGACGTTCGATTTGGACATCTCTCGGCTCCTTCCGCCATGATCGTACGCAGTCCAGATATCCATCCAAATCGAGCCAAGGCAGGTTGATGCCAGTTGTGCGTCCTCGTTGCCGTCGTCGGACATGGCACGAATCGTCTGCTCCACAACCGACATCGCACCGGCCACATCGGCAATCGTGAACGTTTTGTTCTGCTCTTCGTTGGCCGTGAGCAGGAAATTCTTCACAAACTTTGCGGCGTTCATCGCCCCTCATTTCGAAAGGAAAACAAGATGACCAGTGAGATTCAATCCTACAACTTCAGAGGCGTGACATTACGCACCCCGACCGACGAGACAGGGAAGCCCCGGCCCATAGCCAAGAACGTGTACGACATCCTCCCAAAAGCAATCCAGGAGCAGACGGCTCCCGCCAACGCCTGAGTCGAAAGGAGAACACCATGCTGAACATCCCGGACGAAACACCGGAGGAAACCACGAACCCGGTCTCCGTGGAGGAATTAGAAAGAAAACATCCGGCCATGCTGGAGGCAATCGCCAAAGCCGTCCGCAAGGAACTGGAAACATCCCACACAAGCGGCCATGAGTCAGCCGATATTCAGCCCGGCACCGGAAAAGGGTGCGTGATGGACAAGTCCGAGTACATAGGTTTCAACATTACCGACCTCTCGACGGGGAAGGCGAGCCACATGGCCACCTACCTCTTCGCGCATTCCGGCAAGTGGATAGCAGAGCTGATGGGCAATCCAATCAGAGTCGATTCCATCGGCGACGGGAAAGCAATCGTGACTTTTCCTGCGATCGTGGAAGTGGACATGAAGGAATTCATGTCGATGTTGGGAGATGAGTGAGTGATGGGTATCTATGAATTGCGCCGCCGCCAGCTGAGGAACGGATTCTACACTGGCGGCGACTACGCCAGTGCCGTCAAGGCGGCAAGGCTCACCTACGGACTTGGCGAATCAACAACTGCGTCTCGTCAACGGATTTATCCAGAAGCGTCATCGCATACGCGAGATCGTTCAATCCCTTCGCAAGCTCACGCTGCGAGTAATCCGTCGCCGAATTGGAGGCGTTATTGAAATGCGTTTGCGCGGAATGAAACCAGCTCGTCGCATTACTCATGATTCTTCTCCTAACTGTTCGGCCCGCACGTCGCAAATGCGGGATGACACCGATTCTAGGAGAGGGCCGGACGGTTCTCCTAACGCCGTCCGTCAACACACATGCAAAGGAGGCGCGTGATGGGACTGCCGCAGATGCTGACCACCGTCCAGGTGGCACGGCTCTTCGGGGCCGAAACCCCGGAGGAAATCAAGACCCGGCAGGCGTATCTGGCCCAACTCCGCTTCCGTGGACAGGGGCCACGGTTCGTGAAGCACGGCCGCATGATCCTCTACCCGCAGGACGCGGTCGCCGAATGGCTCGAGGCCGGCGAGACCGACTGCACAAGGAGCATGCGATGAGCTGGATGGATGGCGGCGGGTTCGTGATGAACCTCCTGCCGCACAGGAGACACCTCGATGGCGGCGGGATCGTCCGAACAGGTAGGGCGGCATCACGATGAGACTATCCACCCGCATCAGAACAAGACGCCTCCGCCGCAGGCTCGACGCCGCAAGCTATGCGGCGATGTCCCTGTGGTCCGAAACGAGCGGCAGCGACGATCTCGACGAGGGAGGGCTGGCACCCGTCCTCTGGGAGATCCTGAAGGACATCGATGCCCTGAGGGACGAGACGCTGGAACTCGCACGACACGCCGACCGGAAGGAGGAGTCATGAGGCGTCTCCTGTCCGTGATCCTCATGCAGCTATTGGCCGTGGCGTGGCTGCTGGCCCTTTACGTGCTGTTCGGCACGTCGGCCTGCACGCATCCGGTCGAGCATCTGCTCGCCGTGCCCGTGGCGGTCCTGCCGCCCGCCCTGCTCGTCACGTGCCGGCTGTCCGACAGTCCGCATGTCAGGCGCTGGCTCGCCGAGCATGGCGACGGCGACGAATAGGACCTGGGCGGCTCCCGCATTCACATTGCAGGCACTCGTCATTCGCCCCGCGGGAGCCGCCCACCCGTCAAGGAAAAGACGTTAAAACCAAGCCGGTCGGTCATCTTCTCCCTTCTCCCTCCGACCGGCCCCTGCCGGGGGCCCGCGATGGCGGCGGGCGCCATGGATCGGCGTGTCCGGGACACGCCGGCGAACGGATGACGTGGTCCGAAACCACGCCCCGGCACGACCATCCACCAGACACGACAAGGAGTCCGCGAATGAGACAGACATACAGGCCGGAGGGCGAGCGGTGGTTCGAGTGGCCGCTGACGCCCGACAACGTCGGCATGAGCTCCGGCGAGCTGATCGCGGAGCTCTACGAGACCATCAGCAAGCTCAACCATGACCGCGGCTGGGACCTCACCATGGTCGCGCCGGCGCGGTTCGGCGACGTCATCATCGACAGGCAGGCCGGCTGCCTGCGCGCCAGGTGCGCGTGGAAGGCCAAGGACCCCAGCCAGATGGGAGCCGAACCGTCCACCTACGTCAAGGAGGCATAGCCATGGCCGCAGAGACCGTCATCACCATCATCGGCAACCTCACCGCTGACCCCGAACTGAGGACCACCGGCCAGGGCACGCAGGTCGCGGGCTTCACCATCGCGTCCACGCCACGCAACTGGAACCGGCAGACCGGCCAATACGAGGACGGCGCGGCCCTGTTCCTGCGATGCTCCGCATGGCGCGACCTCGCACAGCATTGCGCGCAGTCACTGTCCAAGGGCATGCGCGTCATCGCGCAGGGCAGGCTTACGCAACGCTCCTACCAGGCGCAGGACGGCTCCAACCGCACCGTCATCGAACTGCAGGTTGACGAGATCGGCCCATCGCTCCGTTACGCCACGGCACAGGTCTCCCGCACCGGACACCGGCAGGCGGACGGCACCTACGGCGACCCGCACGCCGTACCGCCCGTGGTCAACACCGGCACGGGCGGCTGGAGCCAGCGACCGCAACAGCCCGCGCAGCCGCCGGCGGACGATCCATGGACCACGCCGCCGGCCGACCAGTCATCATTCGGCGGGTCCGGCACGAGCGGCGAACCGGACTTCTAAAAGGGAAGGAAACGAATCATGAGGAAAACGGAGCAACAGGCGCTCATCCCGCAGGAGGCCACACCCGACCTGCTCATCGACCTCATCGGCAAGACCCAGCAGATCACCAAGGCCGCGGCCGGCGTGCTCAAGGCATGCCGCACCTGCATGGACACCAGGACCAAGAAGGAATACATCGAGAAATGGGGCGGGATCCACACCGTCACCGAAGCGGTCTACGACTGCGCCGACCTCGCACAGCGCATCGTCGACGCCGGGCTGGCGATGGAGACCATGTGCGCGAAACCGGCCGGCAGCCGTCAGATGATCCTCATCGACGACCTGCGGCGCAGCCTCGACATGGAACACGTCGATCCGTCCACCGGCGAGATCGACTGAACCACGGAAGGAGCAAGGGAGATGTGGTTCATCATCGACGACCAGATGGCCGACGACAGGCGCATCCGCCGTCTGCCGCTCGCCACGGTCGGCCTGTGGGTCAAGCTGTGCGTCATCCATTCCAAGGGCGTTTCGATGCAGTCCAAGGATCCGAACGCGTATCCGGGCCGCTTCGACAAACTGGACCTCAAGGACGCCGGCGGCACCATGAAACAGCTCCAGCAGCTCATCGACGCCGGCCTCATGGAGGAGCATGACGGCGGCTGGCGTCCCGTCTACGCCGAGGGCATCTGCAAGGAGCCCAAGACGCTCTCGCCAGGGCAGCTCGAAGCGCGCCGCAGGGCCGGAAGCAGGGGAGGACGAAGCAAGGCCGCCAACCGGAAAGCCAAGCAAACGTCTGGCAACCTGCTAGCGAACGGCCAAGCAAACGGGGAGCAGGACGGTAGCGAAACGTCTGGCAACCTGCTAGCGAACGGCCAAGCAAACGGGGAGCAAGACGGTAGCGAAACGTCTAGCAACCTGCTAGCGAACGGCCAAGCAAACGGGGAGCAAGACGGTAGCGAAACGTCTAGCAACCTGCTAGCAAACAGCCAAGCAAAAACGTGGCATAAAACCGATACCTATACCGATATACCCTTCCCGACCCCTCCCGCCGGCAAACCGAAGCAAACCGGAACCGAACCGCCGGACGCCGGCTACGAGCGGCTCGCCGAAACCTATCCCGGCACCGTCGGCACGAAAGGCCGCAAACCCGACCTCGAAGCCCGAAGCCTGTACGCGAAAATCGCCGAGAACCCCGCCCAGCTCGCCCGACTCCAATCCGCCGTCCGCCGATACCAGCGAGCCGTCAACGACGGCCAAATCCGCACGGGACACATCCCACGGCTCAACACATGGCTCCGCGACCAATGGCAGACCTGGGCACCCGAACCCACCACACCAACCCGACCACACCGCCACACCTGGGACTGCGAACACGTCCACCGGATCATGGACCCCCACGAAAACGAATACGACCACACCGGCAGCCTCAGAGACGGCCATCCCAGCGAATGGTGGCAAGCATGCCAGGCATGCGCGGAAAACCTCAACCAACAGACCAGCAAGGAGAAGCAATGAGCGACTACCAGAGCAACGAAATCAAGCTCATCAACACGAGCCTGATCGACCCGCACCCGGACAATCCACGCAAGAACATCGGCGACGTGTCCGACCTCGCGGCCAGCATCAAGGCCAACGGGCTGCTCTCGCCCCTGTCCGTCGTACCAAACGGCAGACGCTACAGGGTCATCGCCGGCCACCGCCGCCTCGCCGCGTGCAAACAGGCCGGCACCGGCGCCGTGCCCTGCTTCGTGCTCGACCTCGACCCGCTCCAACAGCTCGAAGCCATGGTCACCGAAAACACGCAGCGTGAACAGCTCACGACGATGGAGGAGGCCGACGCCATCCAGGGCATGCTCGACCTCGGCGCCACCGCCGCGAGCGTCGCCCACAGGCTCGGCCGAAGCAGCGACTACGTACGCGACCGCAGCAAAGCCGCCAGCATCCCCGCCGAAATCCGCCGGACCCGCAGCGACTTCGACCAGCTCACCATCGGCCAGCTGATCGCCATCAGCCGATACGACGGCCAACCGGACCGTCAGGAACGCCTCGCACACGCCGCCGGCACCTCGAACTTCGACTACATCCTCAACAGCATCGAACGCGAGGACCGCGACCGCCGATGGCTCGAATCGGTCGCCGCGCTCCTCGGGGACGAAACCAACGGCCTTAACCTCATCCCGGAACCGGAAAAACCGTTCAACGACCCCGAATGGCGTTACGACGGCTGGGTCGGCGCGGCCTCCGGCACACCCGAAGAGACGTTGGAGTACCTCCGGGAGCAACGACCCGACGCGGTCTCCATCCACGAGGAGACCCGCCAGATCTACCTGTGGCACCGCCGGGACCGGGCCGCCGCCTGCGCCGAGGAGGAACGACGGGCGCTCGAACGGGCCGAACGCGACGCGAGGATCCATGCGCTCGAGGAATACGCCGCCGCCTCCGCCGCCAAACGCATGGCATGGCTGCACGCCAACCTCCACGCCATCAAACGCGCCAGACTCATCGAAACCACGGCAAGGCTCGGACTCCTGCAACTCGTCGACCCGGACCCGGACGGCTTCACCAAGGCGCTCTCCACGTGGGACGACGTCAACTGCGGCCGCATGGAATACGAGAAGATCACCGGCATCCCCGCCGCGGACGCCCCGCACGCCGCCCACACCAGCCTGCAGACCTTCGACTGGCCACCGGAGGCCGTATCCATCCTCGCCAGCCGCATCGAATGGTTCATCGAACCATCCGACTGGTCCGAACGCGACGGCGATACGGCGCGCATCATCATCGACTACTACCGGATCCTCGAGGACCTCGGCTACGAGCCGGCCGACGACGAGACCAACCACCTCGACCGGCTCGTCGCCAATATCACCGAAGCGGCCCAGTCCGACGACGAAGACGAGGAGGCCGACGAATGACCAAGGAACGACTCGGCCGACTCGCCCAACTCCTCGCCGACACCGCCGAAACCGCAGCCACCATCGAACTGCGAGCGCTCGCCGGCGGTGAGTGTGATGGCGGTATCGCGGTGATGGCGTCTGGTTTGAGGGCGAATTGTTCGGCGTGCATGGTTTTGGTCGATGCCCTGATGCGGGAGGGGGTGTCTTGTGGGTGAGTTCGAGGAATCGAAGCGGATTGCTCTGGAACGTCAGGGGTGGCATTGCCTCCGATGCGGCGTGAATATTCATGATCCGGCTCGTTGGCCTGGGCGCAGTGGCCATCATAGGCAGTTGCGTCGTGCGGCGGATCCGGATGTGCGGCACAGTCCGGCGAACATCGTCGAGTTGTGCGGCAGCGGTGACACGGGTTGCCATGGGTGGGTCCACCGGCATGTGGCGGAGGCGGAACGGCTGGGGCTGATCGTGCCGTTCGGCATGGATCCGCTCGCCATTCCCGTGCGTGACTGGCGGGGGAAGTGGTTCCGGCTCAACCAGGACGGGACAGCCGTCGCACTCACCCAGACTGAAATCATCCTCCTCCAGACGAAAGGAAACCAACAATGAGCGAAGAAGCGACCAAGCCGGACGTGCTCCTGTGGCTGGACTTCGAGACTACCGGCATCGATAGGGCGTCGTCCCTCCCGTTGGAGGTCGGCATGGAATGCACCGACGTGCTGGGCGAACAGTCGTATGGTTCGCTGCATCGCATCATCCGCCCGGCCGGTCTGGACCTGTTGGACATGAGTCCGATCGCGTTCTCGATGCATACGGACAACGGGCTGCTGTTCGAGTTGCTGAACGGCTCGCGCAACAACGATGGCGTGGGCGCCGTGGCGAATGCGGTGGAGGAGTACCTCGACTCGCTCTCGCAACGTTTCACGCTGGTTCCGGCGGGAACGAACGTGGATTTCGACCTCGATTTCCTCAAGCGTCTGAACCTGAATCCGGACGCGTGGCTGAGCTACCGCAAGTTCGATCTGACCACGCTGCGCCGCTATCTCACGTTCCTGGATTGTCCCGAGGACCCGTACAAGGGGCATAACGGCTCGCACAGGGTGCGTGATTGCATCCGTCGCGACATCAACGATTACCGGTGGTACCGCGAACTCCTGAAAGGGGCATGGTGATGAATGCGATCGTCGCGGCGCTCCTGCCGTTCGGCGTGATCATCCTGACCGGCTTGACCGGAGGCCGGCCATGACGGTCCAGGCGCACACGGCATGGCGATACCGGAATCCCGCCGACCTGATCGGCCGGCGATGCATCGCACTCACCCGCATGGACGTCACGTTGGACGGCCCACTGGATCTGATCCGGTTGAGCCCGGTCCACGCGGTCCTGAAATACCAGGGCATCGGCCTGCACATCATCGACTGCGACCTGCGCCACCACACGAACAAGCCCGCCGACGGCATCCGGACCGTCATCATCACGGAAAGCAAACCATGAAACACATGAGAAACATCATCCATCCGCACGTCAGGAAATGGCACAAGACCAGCCCATGCCCATACTGCGGCACAAGGAAACCCAACATCGAACACTACGCCCGAATCATCGGAGCCACGACCCGCTTCTTCTGGATCGCCAAATGCCGTGGATGCCCGAACGCCATCTGGATCACAACCCCGGACGACGACATCAAAACCGCAATACGCGGATGGAACCGATACGCCAACGGAGAATGGCGCAAACGATAGGAGGAAACCGAAATGAAAAGAAAAACCAAGATGGCGCTCGCCGGTGGCATCGGCATCATGTCCGCCATCGCGTTCCTGCTCACGCCGGTACTGCTGCTCGCGCTCGCCGGATGCGATACGGCGGAATCGTCGGAGCCGTCACGGGAGGCGTGTTCCGACGTGTCGGAGACGGTCCGCCAATGCGAGTTCACGCTGAACGACACGAGGAAGGTCGACTGCCTGATCCACCACGACCACCGAAAAGGCGGCATGTCCTGCGACTGGGACCATGCCAGCGGGGCCGACAGTGAGCCGGACGAGTAAGGGGACGGGTATGGAGGATAGGATGCTCAAGTCCCGTGAGGCCGCGCGGATGATCGGGATCTCGCCCAGGACGCTGGCGAAGTGGCGTCAGAAGGGCGTCGGCCCGCAATGCGTGAGATTGGGATACAACCTCGTGGTCTACCGCCTTTCGGACATCGACGCGTGGATACGGGAGCATGGGGTAGAATGATGCTCACCGAGAAGACGAATGGCGGCCATGGCGTTGCAACGCCACGACCGCCGATGTTAAGTGGACCCGTGACGGGGTCAGTGCTTCTTCGGTGTCACGAAGACCGTCGTCTTGGGATGGCTCTTGGCGTAGCTCTCCTTGACGAAACGTCCGTTGCCGGCATCGTGCGGCTGCGGCTTTGGTTTCTTGGCCATCATCGCCTCCTTTCGAGATCGTGCTGGCCGAGACGTATCTACCGTCATCGGCTCTCATTGGCTCCAATGCTACCCAGCACTCCAGAAAACGTCCCCGGAAGCCGAGCGCGGCGGCGATGCATGAAAAAATTATCCACATTGCCTCCGCGGCGGCAGAAAGACCCTGGAAAAGCGCGTATGGAGGGTTTTCCCGCTCCTTCTGACGAAAAATTATCCACGGGGAGCGTGGAACGGCTCCCGCATGCGTAGATTCCCGCACGGCGTGTCGAACTGATGTTCGAATCGAAAAAGCGTCCTGTCCGAGGCCGGAAGACCGGGGCGACACCCCAACCCGGCCGGGAGGATGGAAGACAATCCACCCCGTACGATCCGAACCATGGAACGTCAACAACCAGAACCGCACACACGCGAGCGCCCGATGCTCGCCATCTCGGGGAAAGGAATGGAATGAAGAAGATCCTTGAGGACATGATCATCAAATGGCATCAATGCGGCTACTCGGTGGAGGAAATCCACCAAAGCATGCCACAGGTCACCATCGACCAGATCCGGGCGACCATCATCCACCGGCATGAGGCATGAAAAAGAGCCCACCGTCTCCGGCGGGCCCTGGCATCATCACCAACCAGCCTACACCACCGGAAGCGGGAATCGAACAAATGAACGAACCAACCAACGAATCCCAACCAACACCAAGCCAGATACAACCAGCACAAACCAACCCAAACAAGCCGGCGCTCGCCGGCATGTGCCAAGTGTGCGGCGGGGAGTGCAATCTTCGCAATACGCTGTGTGACAAGTGTGATGCCGTAATGAGAGGATGGCTCCGCGACTATCCGTCATGGATCCAAGCCCTGCGCGAGTTCCTGGACAGCACCGCACATTATGGTGGCCATCAGCCCGGCCGGACCAATTTGGCCTCGGCTCCGACGCCGGTCAGGTTGTCTGTGATTGACCATCTGCAGGAGATCGATGATCTGGCCGTCGCTCTTTGGCGACGGTTGTATGCTCCGTCTGCCATGCCGTGGACTGATAGCAGGATTCATCCGTCCGTATCGAAGTGCCTGAGTGTTTGCACGGATTGCGATCGTCTTTCACGATTGCCGGACATCGGTTTGATTTGGCATGACTGGGAGGGGTTGGCCCGTAAGACGCTGGGCATCATCGACGTGCCGCCATCCAGGCACGGCATCGGCAGGTGCCTGAATCTTTTGTGCGGTGTGGAGTTGACCGCTGAAATCGGTGCGGTAAGTGTTAACTGTCCGGTGTGCGGCAACACTTATCGCGTGGTCGACGTGCGATTGGGATTCCTGCGGGAGTGCATCGAATCAGGCAGGGCGTTCACGGCGGGGGAGTGCGCGGAGCTGCTGCGCGAGTGTGGCTTCCAGTGCAGCGTGAACACGATCTACTCGTGGCGCAAGCGTGGCAGGCTTCAGCCGACCGGCAGCAACGACAAGGGACAACCGCTGTACCGCCTGTCCGACGTTCACGCGCGCCTCGCTCGCCATGACGTGATTTGACCTTTTGCGAAGTGCAAGGCAGAATTGTCAGTGGATTAGAGGGTTCAAACCGATACACACGGTTTGGACCCTCACTTATATCCGCCAATGGATTCTCCCAACCCCGTGGGCCGTAGGCCCGTTCCGTCCGACCGGCATGTCAGACACGCTTGCCTGTGGGCGCGACCCGAAATCGCGTGCGTACCGGGTTCCAATCGCGTAATCCGTTCAGGTCGGATTGCGGTTCGCCTTCGTAGGAACCAGTGGTGGATCATACCGGCCGCGGATCCCTAACGGATCCCCTTCCTCGCGGCCGCGTGTGTGAGGGTCCGAATCCCGGCGAAGGCGTCCCATGCCACCTGACCCCGATGAGTGGATGGCGGTGGATGCGCAATCAGATGAACTGGAACAGCAGTGACAGGAGATTCAGGCTCCCCGACGATTGGGGGAAGCGCAGGGCCATGGTCAAGGCTCGTGCTCATGGACGCTGCGAAGCAAGAATCCACGCGAAGGATTGCGATGGGATCGGGACCGATTGCGACCACATCGTTCCCGGAGACAATCATTCGCTGGATAATCTGCAATGGCTGAGCTATGCTTGCCACAAGGCGAAGACGGCGCTCGAAAGCGCCGAAAGGAACAGAAGATACAAGAAACTGAGAAGTCATCCGAATGAACGACACCCGGGCCTGATCGGCCGATGAACGGGTGACGATGCCGGTGGGGGAGGACTCCGCCGGCGTCTACCCCATAACCGCCGATAGCAACTCAGGTCATACATACGCCTTTCCGTCCCGTTTTTCGCGGTCCCATGTTTTTCCGACCATTCGTCGAGATGACCCCACATATCCCGGTCCACGCGCCGCACAGGCATGGCGCAGCGTTCCCCCACGCCTTCCGGTGATTCTCAGACAAATGTTTTTTACTGATGTCACGAAATAATAAAAACCATTGGAAATATTGACATTCGGCGTTTTACGAGAGAAAAACAAATATAATGGGGAGCGTGAACACCTGCGAAACATGCGGAATCGAGCTCCCCGAACAGACCGGACGCGGCAGACGTCGCCGTTACTGCTCCGACGCATGCCGCAAACAGGCCAACCGCAGTAAACTCACCCCTCCGGCGCGCATGGCGATGGCGGACCGCTGGGTCAGATGGCGCAAGGTCGTCCGCGGCGACGGAACGACGAAGATCCCGCTGACGATAGACGGGACCACGGCCTCCAGCACCGACCCCGGCACATGGAGCACGTTCGGGGCGGCCGAGGCATCCACCGTGGGCGACGGACTCGGCTTCGCGCTGGGCGGCGGAATCGCCTGCATCGACCTCGACCACTGCTACGACTCGCGCGGATACCTCGCCGACTGGGCCAAATGCCTCATCGCACCGGTCGAGGGAAAGACATGGATCGAGATAAGCCCCAGCGGCGACGGCCTGCACATCTGGGGACTGATGCCGGAACGCGCCGGAATCAAGGTGCGCGGCATCATGAATGCCGAAGCCTACAGCCAAGGCCGCTACATCACCGTCACCGGACGCACGTTCCGCGATTCGCCGGCCAGACTGGCCGACCTCACGTTCCCCTTCGACCTGCTCGACAGGCTCAGATGACCTTATGAACGGAGGAAGCATGGCCAAGGACGCATCCTCCCACCGCATGCCGGCCGGACTGATCAAAAACGGCCGCGGCCAAAGGCTCTGGCACGACATCACCGCGAAATGGGAGCTCACCGAAAGCGAATACCGCACGCTGGAGAACGCCTGCTACACCGCCGACCGCATCGGACGCATCCGCAGGGCCCTCGGCGACGAGCTCACCACCGAAGGAAGCCAGGGACAGCTCGTCGTCCACCCGCTCCTGCCCGAACTGCGCCGCGACGAGACCCATCTGGCCGACCTGCTCAAACGAATCGACATGCCGGAACCCGAGGAACAGTCGGAAGATGCCTCGTCCGACGGCGGCAGGTCCAGCCAGATGCGCGCCACCGTCAACAGACGATGGCACGACAGCAAATGGGAGAAAGCCTACGGCTGATGGCAAGACTACGCAGCAACCGGAAGGCCGCCGCGTTCATCCCAAGCCGCGAAAGCGAGATCCGCGGAATCGCCGACTGGTACCGTTGCATGCTCGCCGACGAGCCCGCACCGCAATGGAACACCAATCCGGTACTCATCGGCCCGACATGGCGTCGTGACGGGAACGGCTGGGTCCTTCCGCAGGCGACACTAGGCTGGCGGTTTCTCGGATGGAGCGGCTACTGGCTGCGCGACTCCGCCAAAGGACTGCCGTGGAAATGGACCAGCGAGCAGGCGAGGTTCTGGCTATGGTTCTGGGCGTTGGACGACCATGGACGCCCCCTGCACGACAACGCCGTGCTGCAGCGGCTCAAAGGCTGGGGCAAGGACCCGATGGCGGCCGGAGGCGCGTGCGGCGCATGCTTCGCTCCGTTGACGTTCGACCATTGGGACCCCGCGAGCGGCGATCCGATCGGCCGAGACGAGCCGAACGCATGGGTGCAGGTGTGCGCCGTCAGCCAGGAACAGACCAAGAACACCATGAAACTCCTGCCGGGACTCCTGCCGGCGGCCACACGCAAATACTACGGCATCCAATTGGGCAAGCTCAACATGTACGCGATGGGCGACAGCCGGCAGATCGAGGCCGTCACCAGCTCGCCGCTGGCGTTGGAAGGAGGACGACCCACCTTCGTGATCCGCAACGAGACCCAGAACTGGAACTCGTCCAACGGCGGCAGCGACATGGACGGCGTGCTTTCCGGCAACGCCGCCAAACGCGAGGAAGGCGTCGCGGTCAAGATGCTCGACATCTGCAACGCCTACCGTGACGGCGAGGACAGCGTCGGCCAGAAGGTACGCGAGGCATGGGAGGGCACCCAAGGCGATCCCGACAGCGACGACGAGGGCAAACGCCCCAAATACCTCGACTTCGGCCTGCTCTACGATTCCCTGGAAGCCGCTCCCGACAGCCCGATGAGCGAGGACACGATAGGCAGGGTCATCGAGGACGTGCGCGGCGACAGCACCTGGCTGTCCATCAGCCGAATCGGCAAGGAGATCCTCAATCCGAAGAACCCGGTAAGCGAATCACGGCGCAAATGGTACAACCAGTCCACGGCACCCGAGGACGCATACGTGACCCATCAGGAATGGGATCGGAACGAGCATCCCGAACTTTCGCTCGAGCATGGTGAGCGCATCAGCATGTTCCTCGACTGCTCGCTGAACGACGACAGCACCGCCCTCGTGGCCTGCCGCATCTCCGACGGATTCGTCAAACCATTGGGCTTGTGGCAGAAGCCGGCGGGGGAGCGTGGCAAGGACTGGCGCGTGCCCAGGGAAAGCGTCGACGACGTGGTGCGCACCGCATTCCGCACGTACGACGTGGTCGGCTTCTTCGGCGACCCCAGCCACGTGTTGGACTCCGAGACCGGACTGAGATACTGGGACGCACTGTTCGACTGTTGGCATCGCGACTACGGGCGCCGACTCAAGACATGGGCCGTACCGTCGGGCCGCGACAGGCACGCCGTCATGTTCGACATGATCAACACCGACATCCAACGCAGGTTCGTCACCGCGGTCGACCAGGCCTACACCGACATCACGGAAGGCGACTTCCCGCACGACGGTGACGCCAGACTGCGATTGCACATGCTCAACGCCAGACGCCAGCCCACGAGGGTCGGCATGAGCATCGCCAAGGAAAGCCGCGAGTCGAAACGCAAGATCGACCTCGCGATATGCGCCATCGGCGCCCGCATGGTCAGACGCGAATACCTGAACAGGAACTCCAGAAGCGGAGGAGGACAGCTATGGTGACCACCACCGGCTACGACAGCGAGAAACAGGCGTTCGCCGCATTGAGCACGCTGCTCATCCCGGCGTTCGACAATGAGACACCGAAACTCAACAGGATCGACCGCTGGTGGCGGTGGAACCCCAAACCCATCCGCCTCAACGTCGGAGCGACCCCGGAACACCGCATGCTGCGCGACATGGGCGAGACCCCATGGCTCGGCCTTGTGGTCACCACGCTCGCCCAGACCCTCTACCTGGAAGGAGTCGACTCCGAAACACAGGACACCGGCGACGCGCAACGCTTCTGGGAACCATGGCAGCGCAACCGCATGGGCGAACGCCAGATCGCGCTGCACCGCGAGGCCATCGCATACGGCACCGCATACACCGCCGTCCAAGGCGAAGACACGCCGGACGGACTCCATGCGCGAATCGACTGCTGGAGCCCACGCGACGCCATCGCCCTCTACGACGACCCCGCATCCGACAACTGGCCGCAGATCTTCATGCGCCGCCGCAAACTCGGCGACAAAACCATCGAATACCAGCTCTGGGACGCCTGGAGCATCTGGACATGGCGCAGAACCGGCGGCACATGGGCCTTCGACGGCCAGACACCACATGGAGTGGCCTCGCCGGACGGCGACCCCGTCTGCCCCATCGTCAGATACTGCAACCAGCGCGACCTGCAGGGCCGCGTACCGGGAGAGGTCGAACCCTACATCCGCATGGCCAGCCGCCTGAACAAGGACAACTACGACCGCATGCTCGCCCAACACTACAACAGCTGGAAGGTCAAAACCGCCACCGGCCTCGACATGAGCGGACTGACCGAAGCGGAAAAGGAAGCCAAGAAACTCCAGATCGAACACGACAGCGTCCTCGCCGGCGGCATGGACGTGAAATTCGGCAGCCTTCCGGAAACCGACCTCGCCAACATCGTCGCGGCCAAGACCAGCGACGTCGAGGAACTCGCCGCGGTCAGCCAGACACCGACCACCGCGTTCGGCAAGATGACCAACGTCGGAGACGCCGGCATCGAGGAATCACGCGCCGGATTCTACGCGAAACGAAACGAACGCCGACGCGCGTTCGGCGTCAGCCACATGGACACGCTCCGACTCGCCTCATCCGCCGAAGGACGCCAGGACGACGCCGCCAACTTCCACCTCTTCCCCAAATGGGAAGACACCGACACGAGAACCCTCAGCCAAGCAGTAGACGCACTCGGCAAAGCCGTCCAAATGCTCCACGTCCCCAACCAACTCGTCTGGGACATGATCCCAGGCATCTCCAAACCACAAGCCGACGCATGGCGCGAATACGCAGCCCAACACCCCTCCGCCGACGACATCGCAGCCCAGATCCAAATCGGACAACTCAACGGAAACGGAGCATACGACGATGGCATCGACGGCTAAGGGAAACATCCTGACCGACCAGCACCGCAGACGACAGGTCGCGCTCGCCATCACGGCGGACAGCCAGATGCGGCGCGTCTGGGACGACACGCTCGACGTGAACGACCTCGACCACACGCAGCCGATCTGGAAGAAGGCGATGCTCGACCTGCTCGGACAATGGTGGAAGGTCAGCGCCGACACAGCGGCGCAATACCTGCCACGGTTCCGAAAAGCCGAAATCGGCGATGGGAGCGTAAAGGTCGGCGTGCCCCGCTTCAACCGGAGCCAAGCTGGGAAACAACTCGAATGGGGCGGAGTGGCGAACATCCTGTGGCACGTGACCATGGGACAGACGCAGGAGGCCGCATACCTGGCCGCACGCGAACTGTTCATCGGCATGTTCCACGAGGCCGTGCTCACCGGAGGACGGCTCACCCTGCAACAATGGGCCGCCAAGGACGCGCGCGCCTCCGGATGGCGTCGCGTGTCGGACGGGCACCCATGCGCGTTCTGCGCGATGCTCGTCGGCCGTGGACCCATCTACACAAGCGAGCGGACGGCATTGTACCGCCAGTCGGATGGGGATAAGTTCCACCCGCACTGCGGCTGCACCGTCGAAGTCGTGTACGGTGACTGGATCCCGTCCGACAAGGAGAAACAGTGGATCGACGATTATTACAGAGCCGCCGAGAGCCTGCCCAAAGGCACCGCGAGGACATACGACCGGATCCTGCCGATCATGCGCAGGACCGGAGACTACCGCGACTCGCCATCCGCCCGCGCCTCCGGAGCAATGAAAAAGGACCCTCACTCCAAGAACCAAGGGGTTCGAACGGAAAAGCCCTAAACACGACCACCATATCAGATTTCCGCCGGGAAGAACCCGACACCATTCCCACCCGCAGGACGGGCCGGAACAAGGAAAGGAGCCCACAGTGGCAGACGACAACCAGCAGGACGGCGACGTCCAGAACGAACCAGACGGCATCCAACAGCCCGATCCGAACACGAATGGCACGGAAGGACAGGAGGACGGCCGGCAGGAGCCGAGGGCCCCATGGGAACGCGAGGGCCAGCAGTTCGACCCCGCCACCGCATGGAAGCTCATCCAGAACCTCCGTGAGGAGAACGGCACCCTCAAACACAAGAACGGCGAACTCGCCGACAAGAACCGCGCATACGAGGACGCCAAACTCACCGAAACGGAAAAGACCCAAAGGGACCTCGACGAAGCCAACCAGAAAATCGCACGACTCGAAGCCGACAATGCCTGGGCCCATGCGCTCGCGGCGCATCCTCAGCTTTCGGCCGAGGACCGTGAACTGGTCGGAGACGGAACCCCGGAACGGATCGAGGCGAAGGCGGCGAAGCTCGCCGCACGATACGCCGCACAGGCTGCGGTGCGGAACGGGCCGGCATTCAATGAGCCGGCGAATAGGGCGAAGCCGACGGGAGGAATGGACCCGACCAGGCCGTCGCGTCCATCCGACTGGATGCGCGACGCCATCGACAACAACGACTGACAGCCATACAAGGAGCAGACAATGGCCAACAATTTCGATTCCAACATCAAACGCAACGACCTCGGACAGGCCCTCGTGCCCGACGAGATCAGCCAGGAGATCATCCAGACCATGCCGGAGAAGAGCGTCATGCTCACCCGTGCAAAGCGCATGACCATGAGCGCCAGGAAGAAGACCCAGCCGGTCCTCGCCACCCTGCCGGAAGCCTACTGGGTCTCCGAGGGAGGCCTCAAGGAGACCACCAAAAGCGGTTGGGAGGACGTGAACATCACCGCCGAAGAACTCGCCGTGCTCGTCCCGATCCCGGACTCCGTGCGGGAGGACGCGTCCATCAACCTGTTCGAGACCATGAAGCCGCTGATCGCCGAGGCGTTCGGCAAGAAGATCGACCAGGCCGCCATCTTCGGCGTCGACAAGCCAACCACCTGGGGCGACGACATCCTCTCCGGCGCGAAGACCGCCAAGAACACCATCGCGCAGGGAACCGGCAAGGACCTCGCCGCCGATGTGGCCGCCCTCGGCAAGATGCTCGCCAAGGAAGGCTACGCGCTCAACGGCTTCGCCAGCCAGCCCGGCCTCAACTGGGAACTGACCGAATTGCGTGATACGAACAACCGTCCCATCTACACGCCGAACCTGACCGACAAACAGCCGGCGAACCTGTACGGATACCCATGCAACGAGGTCCTCAACGGCAGCTGGGATCCGACCAAGGCCGTGCTGCTGGCGGCCGACTGGTCGAAGTTCATCGTCGGCATCCGACAGGACATCACCTACAAGGTGTTCGACCAAGGCGTCATCTCCAACGCCACCGGCGCGATCGTGTACAACGCGATGCAGCAGGACAGCCAGATCATGCGAGTGGTCATGCGCGTCGGCTTCCAAGTCGCCAATCCGGTCACCCGCGTGGCCAAGAAGGGCACCCAGTACCCCGCCGGATTCATCCTCTCGCCCACCGGCGGTTCCCCCTCTCCTGAATCCCACTGACGGGAAGGATCATGATGGCGCGTGAACCATTCGCCACCGTCCCGCAACTGGCCGAATGGCTCGGCGAGGACATCGACGAGAAGTCGGCGGACGGCAAACGGGCGGCCATGGCGCTCAGATTCGCATCCAACCGCATCCGCGCCTACACCCGGCGCGAATGGTCGGAACCCGACCTGCCGGAGGACCTTCAGGACGTGTGCCTCACCTGCGCCGGACGCCTGTGGAGCAATCCGAACGCGGAAACGCAATGGACGCGCCAGATCGACGACGCCATGGATGGCGGAAGCCGGAAGGTCGACGAGGCCGGCGCCTACCTGACCTCCAGCGAGAAGGAGACCCTCGACCAGCTCGTTGCCGGCCAGTCACCGGTCATCGCCGGCATCGGCGTCCTGCACTCCACCAGGAACGAATCCGCCAACACGGACATGAGCCGATACTGGACGGACGATGAAGACGGCGAACCGTTCCTCATGGCGAAGGTGACGGGATGAACGACAGGACATTGACGAGAATGCGCCGGTGGGCGGAAACCCTCATGACCGACCGGATACGCGTCACCGCACCCGGCACCGTCACGGTCGACCCGAACACGGGAGCCGAAACCGTAGCCCAGAACGTCGTCTATGACGGCAAAGGGAAAGTGCAGACGGCCGGCGGTACGGCGAGCCAGCAGCACAACGTGACCGGCAGCAACGCGGTGGGCGCGTTCGTCCTCGAATGGGGACTCTACCTCCACCTGCCCGTCACGGCCACGACGCCACGCGAGGGCTGCGAGGCCACCGTCGTGGAATCGGCCGATCCGGCCCTCGTCGGACGACGTTTCCGTCTGGTGAACATGCAATCCGAGAAGACGCACGCCACCGCCAGAAGGTGGAATGTGCAGGAGATCCCGATGGAAGGCGGCTCATGATGCATATCGACTCCCATGAACTCGATGAGCTGGCGAGGAGACTCACCGTCGCCAGCGTCCGCGCGCCCATCAAAGCAGCCAACGCCGTCAAGAAAGGCGCGCAGAACATCAAAACCGCCATCAAGGCGGATCTCACGTCGAGCGGCCATACGAACTTCCGTCGAATCCCCATCGCCTACGAGATCAGGGCCGAGGGCATGAAGGTCGAGGCGGACATCGCGCCCGTCAAATCCGTCGGCGGACTCGCCAACATCGCGTTCTTCGGCGGCGCGCACGGCGGAGGCGGCACACACCGCTTCTACGAGCACGGCGAGGACGAGTTCGAAACGACCGCCCGATACGTCGAGGAAGCCGGGGCGAGCCTATGACCAACTTCCTGAAGGTCAGGGAATCCGTCATCCGCCTCGTCGGCGAGATCCGCGGATGGGACGTGTACACGGACGGCATCGCGCCAGCCGGCAAAACCCCTCCATGGGTCGTCGTCGGACTGACCGAAACCAGTCGCACGCATACGGAAAGCCAACGCACGGACCTGCACATCGGCAGACTCGACATCCGCATCGTCGCACGAAGCCAGACAAGCGTCGACATGCTCGCCTCGCTCCTCACGGAAAGGCTCGACGGGGCCCGACCGGACATGCCGGGACCATCCCCGCTCATCGGGGACGTGGACACCGGCAGCAACCCAAGCGACCTGACCGATCCGGACACGGGCACGCCATACATGATGCGCGTGCTCACATGGCGGATCGGCTGGCCGGAAACAACATGAAAGGAAACACACCATGCAGAAAGTCCCAGCACATCTCGGAGCCGGCGAATTCCGGACCATCATGGTCGAGGAATCCGGCATCGTGAACTATCTGAAACCAACCGCCACCGAACTGAACAACACCAGCAACCTCGACCTGAGCTACTACCTGTCCGCGACCGGCTGGCACCTGACCCACAGCCAGGACATGATCGACGACGACCGCGAATCCTCCGCCGCAGTCGGACAGATCCCCGGACAGGAAAAATACTCCGACGGCAGCATGGACCTCATCGACAACGTCAACACCCCCGACGCGACCAACTTCAACAAAGCCGTCGACACCCTCACCCGCGGCAAACGCTGCTGGATCGTCCGCCGACGCGGCAAGGCCGTATCCGCTCCGTTCGCAGCCGGGGACGTGATCTCCATCTACCTCGCGACCATCGGCATAAAAATCCCGGTCGCCCACAGCGCCAACAGCCGCCAGATGAGCACCATCAACTTCAGCGTCGACCCAATCAGCCTCGAGGAATCCGTCACCGTCGTCGACGCCGCATCCTCAACCGGCAGGTAAACCCAACAACCGCACGCCCCGTGCCAGCAGCCATCCGACACGGGACGTCACCCAACCACGCAACGGACGGCAAACCACGAACGGGACGGCAAAAACACATGAACATCACCATCACACGCCCGACGGCGCAACACCGCATCATCACCGACATGCAGGCGCTCGCGGAAAGCGTACGGCTCGGCAACAGGATCCTCGAACTCGACGCCACGACGGATTCAACCGAGGCGGAGGCATCCGAACGCCGCAAGGAGCAGGATGCCGTCCGCGAACGGCTGAACTCGCTGCTGAAAAGTATCGAGCATAGGACGCTCGTGGTCACGCTCCGCGGACTGAACTCCAGCCAGTGGGCGCAGATCACCCTCAGGAACTCCAGGACGGTACATGGACGGGTGGTCAGTGATCTTCCCGCCATCGCCAAGGAGGCCGCGCCGCTCATGCTGGAATCCGCCGGATGGGCCGACGGCAGCGACGTGGAATTCACCGGCGAGGAATTCTCCAGGCTCATCGATTCGATGACCGACAGCCAGGTCAACGCGCTCATGCAGACGGTGCAGGAGCTCAACACGCCGGTGGTCGAAATCCCAAAAGAGTTGACGCGGCTGGCCTAGCGGATCGGCTTGAGCACGCGCCGGTCCTGCTCAACGACCTGCGATGCGCGAGACGTCTCGGCATCAGCCTGAAACGATGGCTCGGATGGGCTCCATCCGACGACGACCCGATCGAATGGGACGAGACCGAACGCGACTGGATGCGCGCCCTCGACCTGTACGAGCGGCTGCACGAATGCCCATTATGCGGGTTGAGCACCGACCTGTGCCACGACCAAGGCAAGGTGGACAGTCTATTCGCCGGAGCGCAGGTGGAAACCTGCTGGATCACGTTCCAACGTGAACGCGCGATGCGCAAATACGAGGAGTCCGGTACGGTGCTCGCGCCTCACGCGCAGACGGCGAACCTCATACCGAGAAACTAGAGAGGGGAGATGCCGACGATGGCGTTGAACGAGAACATCATGATCCGCCTGTCGGCCGACACCTCCAACTATTCGACGAGGATGGCCGCCGCGAGCACACAGGCGGAGAAGCTCTCCACCGCGTTGGAGAAGCCGGGCAGCAAAAGCCGGATCGCCACGAATCTCATGGCCGGAATGGGCTTGGCCGCCATCGCATTGGGCGTGTCAGCCACGAAGCTGGCCGCCGACTTCGACCAGAGCATGAGCACCATCCAAGCCGATTTGCAGGCGTCGGACGGCGACATGCAGAAGCTGCGCGCCGCCGCCATCCAGGCGGGCGCCGACACCATCTACAACGCGAATGAGGCCGCGGATGGCATCGACGCGTTGGGCAAGGCCGGCCTGTCCACCGCGGACATCCTTTCCGGAGGTCTGTCCGGAGCGTTGAATCTGGCCGCGTCCGATGGCATGCAGGTCGGCGAGGCCGCGGAACTGATGAGCACCACGCTCAAACAGTTCAACCTGGAAGGCGCGGACGCGGGCAAGGTCGCGGACGCACTGGCCGCCGGCGCGGGCAAGGCCGTCGGCTCGGCCCATGATCTGGGTCTCGCATTGAACCAGGCCGGTCTGATGGCCAACAGCATGGGCGTGAGCATGACCGAAACGGTCGGCACGTTGGCTGCGTTCGCGAACGCCGGCATGATCGGCTCCGACGCCGGCACCTCGCTGAAGACGATGCTGCAACGCCTGTCGAAACCCACCAAAGAGGCCCAGGCGCAGATGGACGAGCTGGGCATCAGCGCGTACGACGCGTCGGGCAACTTCGTCGGCTTGGAGAACTTCGCCGGACAGTTGAAGAACTCGCTGAGCGGGTTATCGCAACAGCAGCGCAACGCCGCCTTGAACATCATCTTCGGCTCAGACGCGGTACGCGCAGCAAACGTCCTGTACTCGGAAGGCTCCGACGGCATCGCCGGATGGACGAAGGCCGTGTCCGACAGTGGTTTCGCCGCTGACGTGGCCGCCAAGAAGAACGACAACCTCAAAGGCGACATCGAACAATTGTCCGGCAGCGTCGAAACCCTCATGATCAATCTCGGCGAAGGCTCGCAGGGAATGCTCCGCAAGCTCGTTCAGGGATTGGATACGCTCGTGGACTCGTTCTCATCCCTGCCCGCATCGGTCCAGCAGGGTACGGTCGCGTTGACCGCCATGCTCGGCGGAGCCGTCGCATTGCACAAGGCGTTGGGGCCGTTGGAGAAATCCGTCGGAACCGCAGGCGGTGCGATCGCCTTGGCCGTCGGCCCGATCCAACGTGCCAGGAAGGCGGCCCCGAAGTTGGCCGAAGGCCTGATGCAGGTCGGCTCGGCCATGGGCACCGCAACGACCGATCTGGCCACGGGAGCCGTCACCGTCGGCAAGGGTGCGACGGCTCTCAACGGCATGAAGATGGCCGGCTCAGGAGTCATCGACCTGCTCGGCGGACCATGGGGCATCACACTCACCGCCGCGACCACGGTATTGGGCGCGTTCATCTCCGAACAGCAGAAAGCCCAGGAGCGTACCACGCAACTGTCGACCGCACTGCATGACGGCGTCTCCGCGACCCAGTACTATCAGAAGGCGCTATCGGACTCGTCAGGAGCGAAAATCACCGACAGCCAGCTCGGCCGACTGGTGACCGGATATGACAACGTGTGGCAGGCCGTGAACAAGGTCGGCATCAAGCACGGCACGTTCATCAAAGCCATCCAAGGCGAAAAGACCGCCGTCGGCGAGGTCAACAGGGAAATCGAAGCCTACCGCAAGCGGCTCGCCGACCAAGGCAACCTGTTCACGGGCGGCGAATACCGGGTCATCTCGCAGAGCCTCGCCGAACTACAAGGACAGTACAAGGCAAGCCAATCCGCGTCGGCCGACCTCGCACAGGCCGACAAGGAGGCCACCCAGGCAGGCCTCGACAAGACAGGGGCCCTCCTGAAGGGGGCCGACGCGGCAAGCCAATCCGCGGACAGCTCGCAGGATGCGGCCAGCGCCGACGACATCCTCGCCGAAGCGTTCGGAGCGACCAAGGATGCGGTCAGCGACACGTCGGCCGCACTGTCCGAAGTCATCGACGCGATGCAAACCTACTACGGGTTCGCCATCGACTCGTCCGACGCGCAAGTCAACCTCATGGACAAGATCGCATCGGCGAATGACACCATCGGCAAGAGCGCCAAGACCCTCGACCTGAACACGGAAGCCGGACGCAAGAACCAGACCGCGTTGAACGACATCGCCGAAGCGGCCCTCAAATGCGCGAAAGCGCAAGCCCAGAACGGCGACAGCCTCAACGACATCTACCCGAACATCGACAAGGCCCACGACGCGTTCACCAAACTCATGCAATCCCTCGGCAAAACACCCGAAGAGGCCGAAGCCGCGGCACAATCCTACGGGCTGACCCGCAAAGCGGTCGACGACCTGGTCAGCAGCCTGCAATCCGCACCGGACTCGAAAACCATCGAGGTCAAGGTCACCGGAGACGCCGTCGCCAAATTCGAGGAGGTCAAACTCGCCGCCAAGGAAACCCCGGACGGTAAACACGTCACCATCAGTGGCGACAACACCGACCTGATGAAGAAAATCGCCCAAGCCGCAAACGCGAAAATCGATCCCAAGAACGGCACCCTCACCTTGGACAGCAACCAATACATGATCGCCCTCGCCATCGCGAACGGAGCCAAAATCGACGACAAGACCGGCTACCTCAAAGGCGACAACTCCGACGCAATGAACAAATTCCTCGAAACGCAAGGATGGAAACTCAACGACAAAGGATTCATCGTCAACGCGGACGGCTCACCCGCCATGAACGTGCTCACCAACCTGACCAACTACCAGATAGCCGACAAATACTTCCAAATCCACGGAAGCTACGTCGACGCATCCGGAGGCACATACTCGGGCCAAGGATATCGTCCGAAAGGCGCCACGGGCAACATCCCAACAGGAGCCACCGGCGGCATGTACGACGGCAACCAATTCCGATACGCCAACGGAGGCATCGCCTTCAACGGCTACGTCAACCCGACATGGGCCCCCGGCACGGCAACCAGCGACAGCGTCTACCTCGACAACGCGCGCATCGCACGAGGCGAATACGTCCAAAACGCGCTCGCCACCAGCTACTATGGCGTGGAATTCATGGATGCGCTGAACCGAAGGACCATACCTCGTGAAGCATTCGCAGCCATGCCGCAGCAACAGATCGTCGTGAAAGTCGAAATGCCGAAGAACGTTGGCCAAACGGTCGTGAACATGCCCCAAAGGATCGTCGTGGCCGACCAGCCATCCGTATCCGGCGCCATCATCGGCAGTAAGGTACTGACCACATTGAGGGGAGTGAGATGAGCGACGTCATATTGCAGGGAAACGGAAGATCCATCATCCTGCATGGTGATGGATCCTACCGGGGGCCCGGACTCGCTCTGACCGGTATCACGGGATGGTACCAGACACCGGACGCGAAGGTCACGACAAGCTCACGCGGGCAAGGAGACGGCGGCCATGACATAGCCGCCGATGACATCATGTACGAGGCGCGCGTAGTCATCATCGGCTATCGCGCGCTCGCCGGCTCCGACCGCGGCGAGGCATTGCATCAGCTCGTCCTGCTTGACAGGCTCGTGCATGGGCTCGTGTCCTGTCGCGTTATGGACGTCGGACAGGACACTCGCTGCTCAGGAGGCTACTACGTGCGGTCGCTCGAGCAGAAGACCCAGAATCCGCTCTGGCAGAACGTGACCGGAGATATTACGCTCGTCTTCGAACGTCCTGAACGCCTGTCCTCGCTGGCACATTCCGGCGAGGCTCGCGCGTCGGTGGTGCAGTCGGGCGGACTGAGCTACGGCTCGTCCAACGCTGGACTGGCGTATCCGCTGGGTTACGGCGTCACGTCGGATGGTGCGACGGTCATGCGCCTGCCGAACCAGGGCACCTCACGCGCCTACCCGACATTCGTGCTGAATGGTGATTGGCCGGAAGGCTGCGCATTGCGTCTGGCCTGTGATGGCAGGACCTCGACCTTGGGATTCGGCGGAGCCATCCACGCCGGCATTCCCGTCCTTCTTGATACCCGCTCGCGCACGGCGACCATGGGCGGCGTGGATGTGACCTCGGGATTGTCTCGGCGTGGATGGATGACGATTCCGGCCGGCAAGGCATTGACGGTCAATCTCGCGACGCCCGGCAGCGGATGGGTCACATGCGAATCACACGACACATACATGTAAGACATCGTTCGTTTTGGAGGTGCAATTCATGGTTACCGCTTTGGGCATCCGTCCCGACGGCAAGAATCAGGGCGTGAGCCCCCAGGTGCACAGGCACATCATCAGCTCGCAGTGGACGAGCGACGGCATCATCTATGGTCTGAATGTGACCGGCGGCACCGGACTCTCCTACACGGTGAGCGCCGGCACCGCGCTCATTCAGCCGGACGGGCAGAATGGCGAGGCCGTGCTCGCCTACCATCCTGGAGGACAGACGCCGACGGTCACCGCCGGCAATGCCGGACTCCCCAGATACGATGTGGTGTGGCTTCGCGCCCACGACCCGGACAAGGGCGATGACGACAGCCAGCTCGTTCTCGGCGTCACACAAGGCACTCCGTCCGTCGATCCGGATCCGCCACTCGAACAGGTGCCGTCCGACGTGGCCCGTCTGGCCGTCATGTATGTTCCCGCGGGCATGACGCAGACGAAATCATGCTCGTCCGACGGTGCGGAACGCTACGCGATGCCCTATGGCGCGTCACGTGGCTGCATCGCACGCAACGTCCGTAACTACGAGGGACCCGCGAACATGTCGGACAATGGCAGGGACTATTTCGAACAGGATACGCGATTCTATCTGCCGACCGACAGGTTGATCGAACTCAGGTACACCGCGACGGCTTCGGCCTGCCGGCACGATGATCCGTCGAAACCGACCGAGAACGCGACGCAGATGGCCTGCTGGTACGTCGGATTCCAGTTGGACGGCCAGGACGTGGAAGGTGGAGGCGGCCAGTTCCAGGTCAGCCGCGCGTGGCAGCAGGTGCACCTGAACGCGCTGGTCAGCGTCCCGGCCGGATGGCATACGGTACGCACCAGAAACCACCGTGTCCCATGGGGCGAGAATGTCTACTTCATCTGCCATTCCGATTCGAAGGAGCGATACCCCGGCCGTACCTTGGAGGTCTGGGACAGAGGCGTGAACGTCGGCTGAAGGAGGATTCGATGAGCTGGAGGACATATGCGGTCGACACGATCAGCGGGCGGATCCTCTGTCCGATCGACCTGCCGAATTTCAGCTGGTCGGTGAGCGTGAGCGACTCATCGCTCTCGACAACCAAGTCGAAGGGTGCGGGACAGGACGAGGTGAGCGGCCTGAAGGTGCCATGGACGGCGGTACCGGCCAATTCGCCGGACGAACGCAGCCGCCTGCTCGCACCCGACCGGCGCAGCATCGCATTGTGCTGGACGAGCCCATTGGACGACGAAGACGCGATAGGCACGCCGATACTCTGCGGTCCGATCGGACAGCGCAAGGACGGGCCGCTCGACACGGACTTCAGCCTGAACAGCATCTACGGTCTGCTCGGCGACAGATACCTCGTACGTGAAGGCGTCTACGGTGCCGGACAGGGGAGCACGAGTACCGACATAATCAACCTCTCGAATCTTTCCCTGCGCGCCATCGCCGCCGAGGCCGGATGGTTGTGCACCAACGCCAAGCCCGGCGGCGGTCTGCCAATCGACTGGCATTACAGGGGGGAGAGGGGCTCGCATCAGCGTGGGTATGACAGCTGGGACATTCAGAATCTGAAATGCTCCGACGTGTGGGACAAGATCGCCAACGTCGAAAACGGCCCCGATCTACAGCTTCGTCCTAAGCTCTCGGGCGACACGATACGCTTCGACTTCATCGCCGGATCCGACGTGGATCCGGATATCGCGCAATCCACGGTCATCGAACTGTCCAGTTCGCCCCATGGCGGCACGCTGGAGAACATGACCATCGACCACTTGGGCGCAGTCAACCGCGTCTACGCCTCGGGCTCGGGCACGGACAAGGCTCAACTCTGCCACCTTTCCGAAGACCTATCGCTCGTGAACGGCGATCATGAGCCATTTCCGCTGCGCGAGATGACCTACAGCGACACCGACGCGGCCGACGTGACGCTACTCCGCCGGCATGCCGACGGCATTCTCAACGCCAACCGCAGGCCGCTCATGCAGATCAAGGGCGAATTGCACGCCAACGATGCGGACACGAACGGCACGCCCCTTCACCCGCTCGGCAGTTTCTGGCCGGGCGAGACCATGAAATTGGACGTCCAAGGCTTTCCGAGCCTGTCGGATGGCGTATACGAGTGCCGTCTCATGCAGATAAGCGGCGACCAATCGGACAAGGTGAGCCTCACCTTCGATGCCATGGAGGATCCCATGGCCTGACATCTTTGGAGGATCGATGTCTTTACACGTCGAATTGAATCCCGATGACGACATGCTTGGGCTGTGCCTGGGCCTTAAGGCCATGCGCCTCGCATCAACACAGAAAACGCATAAAACCGGTACGATACGCATTCCTACCTCCACTGGCAAGGATTTCATCGCCGGCGAGGGCGCCGAGGATGGCGCGAACTGGATTGACGAGGAGGGCGTGCAGACGCCGCTCGTGGACACGGACGCGATCGACAAGGCCGTGGATGAAATCGGTCGGAAGGCCGATGCCGCCGCCGCCAGTGCGGATAAGGCGTATGAGGAGGCGAAGAAGACCGGCCAGTTGGCGGTGACCGCGAGCAGGACGGAGTATGCGACTTCGACGGACGCGACGGCTACACCGTCCGACGGCTGGTCGGAAACGCCACCAACCTATATGGATGGCCAGTACACGTGGCTGAGGGTCACGGTCACTTATGGTGATGGCCATACGGAGCTTTCCAATCCAGTCCTGATGACCGGGCCGAAAGGCGGAAAGGGCGAGACCGGTACGGCGGGCGTGTCGGTCACTTCGTTGACGACGTTCTGGCGGCTGGCGGCGGATACGCCGGATACGCCGAGCGGGGCCGATGATCCGTCCGGGTGGAGCAGGACGGAGCCGAGCATTCCCGACGGCTACGAGAGCAAGCTGTATCGGACGATTCGCACGATCATGTCGGACGGTACGGCGACATGGACGAGCCCTGACGTGGATAGCATGTTCGAGTACATGGCTCGCACGTATAGGACCGCTTCCGGTGCGGTTACCGTGTCGAGTGAGGCGAAGCGGACGGCTGAGGGCAATGCGGAGACGAGCAAGCAGGTTGGCACCACCGCCAATGATGCGCTCAGTAAGGCGACTACGGTCGAGACGAATTTCGCCGGTTTCAAAACCGAAGTGAGCGAAACATATCAGACGAAGGCCGGCATGTCCTCGTACGGTACCAAGTCGTATATCGATGAAACCTCGAAATCCGTGGCCTTGGGAGTCGTGCAGGATTACAAGGGCGCCGACGGTTCGGGGCTTGCTACGAAGTCGGACATCAGCGTGTCGAGGACGGAAATCACCAGCGAGGTTTCCAGCAAGTATGCGACCAAGGATGGCGTCAGCGAGGAAATCAGTTCGAAGATCACGCAGAACAACAGTTCATGGGAGCTGAAGTTCGCATCGAAGACGGAGGCCAAGAGCGCGCAGGACGCCGCCAACGCCGCCAACGCGGCCGCAGCTGACGCGCAGTCCCGCGTGGGGAATCTGGAACCATGCATCCGCATGACCTCCGACGGCGTGAGGGTCGGCAAGCGTTCCGGCGACAGTTTCACCGGCACGAGCGCACTGGTCGGCACGGGCGGCACGTTCGACATCCTGGACGAGCATGGCGAGAGAATGCTCGAAATGTCCGACACCGGCCTGCGTCTGCCGGTCCTGAAGAACAATACGGCGTTCAAGATCGGACGATACCATCATCCGACATACGATTCCGACGTCGTGTACATCGGCGACGATTATGATTCCAACGTCGCCTCGCCGGCCCGGATCGAATTCAACAGGAACAGCATCAACCTGACCGCGAGACTGCTAAACATGAACCTGACCGACAGTCGTTTCTACGTCAACGGCCATCCGATGGGCAAGGCGAGCGACATCAAACAGAGCCAAAGATGGTCGAACATCAACATGCAGGCATGGAATTTCGGCAACCTCGGCATCATCAACATCCTGCACCCGTCCGGAACCAACGCCCACATCATGGACAACGACAATCCCACCGAGATCGGACGCATCAGCCCTCTGAACGCGCCGAGGGATTACGTGGGCTGTACGCTGGCCGCCTACGGCAATACGACCCTGTTCGCCGAGGTCACGCCGGCCGGACTGGTCAAATGCTTCACCGCGTTCGGCGGCCAGCACGACTGGGATTATTTCACGGGAACGATCGTGTTCCCATTGACATGGTAAGGAGCAAACGACAATGACCGATGCGACCATTCTGGATGGCATCCTCGACCTTCGTCCGGACAGGGACACGATCACGTTCCAGATGCTTCGTCTGGGATTGCAATACGAGGGCCTCACCGACGGCAACGAGGTGTGGAGCAACTACGGCATCGGCGTCGTGGCCGCGTTCCCGCATGAGGATCCGAAAATCGTGACGGTGACGGATGTCGACATCAAGGAGTCGTTCCACATCCCCATCGAACGGATCCCCGAGATCAGACGGATCAAGACATGGCGTTCGGATGGTTCGGAGATGCTGGGAGATTGACGATGCCACCGTTCCAGGAATTGTTCAATTCGCAGGAGTTCTGGTCGGCGGTCATCATCAGTCTTATCGGCGGTGGCGGCATCGTCGGCGCGATCATCACCGCATGGAGCAACCGAAGGTCGAAATCACAGGAGGACCGGGACGGTGCTGAAGCGGATAAATTGGCTGCCGAGGCCGCGCAAGCCGCCGTGCAGATACTCACGGATTCGGTGATTCAACCATTGCGTGAGCAGGTGGATAAGCAGGCTGCCCAAATCCAGCATTTGGAGGAGAAGCAAGCCATGCAGACCCGGAATCTGGAGCAGACGCAGCAGGATCTGAAGGAGAAGCAGGAGGAGTATTTCGCACTTGGCGCTTACACGCGAAGCCTGTTCCATTGGCTTCAGGAGTTTTGCGAAATCATGGAGCCCGATTTTCTGGCCCGTCATCCGAAACCACGCTTGCCGGACAAGCTGCGACCAGACATCGCACCGGAAACCATTGGCAAGGAGGGGTAATGTGATTAGGTTCCTCGTCTTTGCCAGCGTCCCACTTGCATCCCTGCCCCACCGGGCATAAAACCGACCATTTTCCTGGGCCACACCATGCGGTGCGGCCCTTTTTCATTGCCCCATCGGGGCGGAAGGGAGGCGTCATGGACGATATGACCATGACTCCGGAGATGACACCGCAGGGCGACAGTCTGCCGCCCGACAACATTGTGGTCGTGTCCGAACAGGATGCGGCCAAGGCCGTCGAAGGATTGGAGGACTAGACATGGCAAGCATCACGACCTTGGTCAATCGGATGCGCTACTGGTGCGCCGTCGCCAACCTCGGCTACAGCCAGACGGACCGGTGGAACTTCAACGCTTCCGCCGGCAACTGCGACTGCTCATCCTTGGTGATCCACTGCCTCAGGGAGGCGGGCTTCGACACCGGCTCGGCCAGCTACACCGGCAACCTGAGCCAGAATCTCGTGGCGCGCGGCTGGAAGCGCCTGCCCGTCGACGGCCATCCGCAGGCCGGCGACATCCTGCTGAACGACGTGCACCACGTCGCCGTCTACTTGGGCGGCGGCCAGCTCGCGCAAGCCAGCATCAGCGAGAAGGGCACCGTGTCGGGCAAGGCCGGCGACCAGACCGGCCGCGAGACCAACATCCGCAACTACTACAACTATCCGTGGTCCTGTTATTTGAGGTACGTAGGCGGCCAGTCTGCGACCTCAAATACTTCCGACGGCATGCTCGCGGTCGACGGCAATGTCGGCCCGGCGACCGTCCGCCGCTGGCAGCAGGTCATGGGCACCACCGTCGACGGCATCATCAGCGGCCAGCTCGTCCCGGACGAAAAGACCTACTGGCGTCCCGCCATCGACTCCTCCGTCGTGCAGTACGGCGGCACCGGCAGCGACCTGATCCGCGCCGTCCAACGTGCGCTCGGCTGCAGTACCGACGGCCTGCTCGGCCCCAACACCATCAAAGCCATCCAAGCCCACTACAACCTTACGCAGGACGCGAGCTTCGGGCCCGCCACCGCCCGCGCATTGCAGACCGCACTCAACAACAACAGATTCTAAGGAGGATCGATCATGGCGGAGCTTGATACGGGCGAGCCGTCCACGGCCACCGGCATCACCAATGACAAGGCTGATGGCAACGATAATATCCGTCCCAGGCATGCGAGCGGCGGCGTTGACGGCGCTTTGCCGCAGTGGTGCAGGGCCGCGGCCGTGCGAGCGGTCAAGACCGCGGCGCAGGCCGCGTTGGGCGTCATCGGAACCGGAGCGATCGGCTTGATTCAGGTCGATTGGCTGAATGTGGCGAGTGTGGCCGCATTAGCCGCGGTGGTCAGTCTCCTGACCAGCATCGTCGGTGTGCCGGAAGTCGCCGGCGGCGATGCCGTCACACGGCTCAATTAATTCCCGGAACCGAAAACCAGACTCGTGTGCGAAAAATCGCACCGGATGGTGCTTGATGGAATATTCTGCACCCGGATGCAACATTGCCCCCTCTCCCGGCACCTGCCGGAAGAGGGGGCATTTTTCCGTTGCTCAAAAGATCATTTTGTGACAACATTTTGACAACATTTTTTAAGAAACGACGTAATTTCTGTCATGTTCATAATGAACATGAAGAGCCGAAAACCATTGGAAATACAAAGGAAGCCGCCATTTCCGGCGGCTTTCGAATGGTGGAGCTGCGGGGAATCGAACCCCGGTCCGATAACCGAACCCTCAGTCTTCTACGTGCGTAGTCTGCTGGCCATGCGGCGGTTTTTCTGCCCCCATCGATATCGCAGACAACTGATGGCGAGCATATTCGCAGTTAAAGTCCCTCACCGGCCCTGTGACTCAGCCGATGAAGCAAGTCTTCTCAACGACGCTCAGCATCCTCCCGAAGACGAGAAGGAGTGAACGGAGCGGCTGCTCACTGGTTAATCCTGGCGCGAAGCTCAGGCAGCGAGAGCGAACTCAGTGCGGTTAGATTTAGCACTTATTCTTGTGTAGGGGTCATCCACGAGCGGACCCTACGTTCTCGGCACGCTTCCCTGCGACGAACAGGTCACCGTCGAAACCGATCAGCCCCAATCTTGAGTTATCAAGCATTCCAACTCTGCAGCCGGACATTTCAAGATATCATAAGTCTGCTGGGAATCGCAAGTTTTCTTCGAGCGATTCCCGACAATCGCCCTGAACGTCGATATCCGACGTCTTGGCTCATGTGTTGATGCGGATGTCGAAGAAGTCCATGACCAGCTCGCAGAACATCATGTTCGCCCAACTGAACCATGGTCTGGTGTACTGCGTCGGATCACTCACGTCGAAGCTTTCGTGCATGAGATGCGTGCCGGCGTCCGCCGCGACAAGCTGATCGAGGAGACGTTCCTTCTCAGCCCTGTCGTTGCTGGTCAGGCCTTGCATGGCCATGGCGATTGGCCAGACATACCCGGTTGGCGTATGCGGGGAACCGATGGCGCGGGCGAAGGGTCCTTCGAAATAGTAGGGATTCTCGGAGCTGAGCAAGGTGCGGCGGGTTGCCAGATACAACGGGTCGTCGGCATCGCAGAATCCCAGGTATGGGGCCGAGATGAGATTGGGTACGTTGCTGTCGTCCATGAGCAGGGCGTTGCCCAGGCCATCCGTCTCGTAGGCGTAGATCCGTTCTCCCGCCGCGTTGCGTATGATGGCATGTTGCGCGATGCCGTCGGAGATGTCGTGCTGCAGTTTGCCTGCGCGGCGTACGATTTCGGCATCATCGAGCACGTCGGTGAAGATCTGCCGAAGATGGCCCATGGCCACGACCGCGAACATGTTGGACGGCACGAGGTACGGATAGATGCAGGCGTCGTCGCTGGGACGGAATCCGGACCAGGTCATACCGGTGACGGCAAACGGTCCGCCGAGGCCTTCGTTCGGCACGGAATCACGCGGGTCATCGTTCGGGCGGAAGAACCGGTACCGAGACTCGGCGTGATTCTGTTCGGTCTCGAAGGTGTCAAGGATGCGACGCACGCCGGAGACGAACGATTCGTCGAAATGCGAGGTCAGTCCGGTATTGCGATACAGCAGCCATGCGAGTTGGATGGGGTAGCATAGCGAATCCACTTCGTATTTGCGTTCCCATAGCCAAGGTCCGAACGAATCGGTCCGATCGTCAGAATCCCAAGTGGCTCCGCTTGGCGTCTCGTTGAATGCGTTGGCGTACGGGTCGATGTTGATGAACCGGAACTGCTGGCGGACGAGCCCCGCGATGAGATCGGCCATGTCCGGATCGTCTTGGGCGATGACGAGGTAGGGGCGGAACTGTGCGGAGGAATCACGCAGCCACATGGCCGGGATGTCGCCAGTCAGAAGGAACGTGGTGCCATCGTCATGCCGACGCACGGTGGTGGTCAGCGTGTTGGCGAAGCAGGTGTTGAAATTCTCGGCCCAGTCCGCATGTTCCGTACCGCACAGTTCGGTGATGCGTTGCATGAAGATGGAGACGGATTGGGGTATGGCATTGGTGGTCGGTGGCATGGCAACTTCTTCGTTGAATACGTAAATCGATTGACGTGCATTCATCATAGCAGGTGTCGCAATACAACAAGGTCCACGACATCGTTCGATGACCGTGGACCTGTGGATGATGATGGGACCGGGAAAGGATTACTTGGCCGCCGCGGCGAGATAGTCCGGAACGCCTTCTGCCGGATAGGTCGGCCAGCCGCCTTCCTTGGTGCACACATAGGCGGAGGTGTTCACGGCCGCACGGTGCGCTTCCTTGAGGGGGGCTCCGGTGAGGATCTTGCCGGTGAAGGAACCGGAGAAGGAATCGCCTGCGCCGACGGTGTCGGCGACCTCGACATGCGGGGTGTGCAGGGTGGAGACTTCGCCGTCCTTGGCGATGATGGTGCTGAAGGTGGCGCCACCGGTCAGAATGATGTACTCCAGACCGAAGTTCTTGATGAACCAGTTGCACGCTTCCTCGTCGGTGGTTCCGGGAAGCTCGAACATGTCGCGCATGAGCAGTAGCTCGTCATCGTTGATCTTGAACACGGTGGCGTAGCCGAGCAGCTCTTCGATGAGTTCCTTGGAGTAGAAGTCGGAGCGCAGATTGATGTCGAAGAACTTCAGCGCGCCTTCCTTGGTGTGCTTGAGCAGTTCGATGATGGTGGCGTGGGACTCAGGGGAGCGTAGACCCAGGGTGCCGAAGCAGACGGCGTCGGCCTTGGAAACGGCGTCGATGAGTTCGTCGGTGAGCTTGATGTGATCCCAAGCGACGTTCTTGACGATGGTGTATTCCGGAATGCCGTTGGTCAGCGCCACGTCCACGGTGCCGGTCGGGTATTCGTTGGTCTGCACCAAGGTGTTGATGCCGGCCTTGTGGGCGTCGGCGATCAGCTCTGCACCGAGCTCGTCGTTGCCGACTGCGCTGATGGCATAGCCTTCCGCGCCATTCTGCGAGGCATGATAGGCGAAGTTGACGGGGGCGCCGCCGGCACGCTTGCCGGTGGGGAGCATATCCCAAAGGATTTCGCCGAGGGAGATGACGGTTGGCTTGGACATGGTTTTCCTTTCTTTAGATGGCGGCGTGCTATGCGACGTCGAAGAACATCGAAGGATGTTCCAGAAAATTGGTGATGGCCACGGCGGCGGCTCCGGTGACGGTGGCGTCGGTGGGCAGGGCGGACAGGGAGATGGTGGTCTCCGAACTCACTTCCGGAATGGTGTGTTCGGAAACGATGGCCTTGACCTCGTCAAGTAGCGGCTGACCTGCCTGGGAGACGATGTCACCCAGAACGATGTGGCTTGGATTGAAGGCATTGATGATGGTCACGCACCCGAAGCCGATGTACCTGGCCGCTTTGTTGACCAGCTGCCTGGCCGCTTCGTCGCCCGCGTCGGCTTTGGCGAACAGCGCCGCGCATGCCTGCGCGTGGGTCATGGATTCACAGCCGGGCACGATGCCGCCTTCGGTCTTGAGCTCCTCGTGGATGGCGACCGCCGAGCAGTAGCGCTCCAGACATCCGACGTTGCCGCAGTCGCAGGGCCTGCCGTTGACGTCGACGGAGACGTGCCCGATTTCGGTTGCGGTGCCGTGCGCACCGTAGAAGATTCTACCGTCGTCGATCAGCCCCAGTCCGATGCCTTCACCCAGCAGATAATAGGCGAGAGAGCCTTCGGACAGCTCGGGGTTGAACAGGAATTGCGCCAATGCGCCGGCTCGTGCATCCTGCTCTACGAATACCGGCACGTCGAAGGCCGCGCTGAATTCGTGGATGAAGTTGACCTGCCTCCAGCCTTGCATGGAGGAGACGAGAGCGGTATGGCCGGCGTCCCGTAGATACGGGCCCGGGACGGCCATACCCACGGCGACGATGTGCGGATCGTCGGCGATGAGTTGCCGGACGGTGCGACGGATTTGCTCCACGGTGTCGGGGATGTGCTCTTCGCTGACGGTGGGTAGGTCGGTCAGCGAGATCTTGTTGCATTTGAGGTCGAACACCGCGATCTGCACCAGACTGCGGGCGAATTTGACGCCGACCACATGGTATTTCGCGCAATTGAGGTTCAGGCCGATGGAACGACGGTTCTTGTCACCCTCCATGTCGCCGGTCTCTTCGATGACGTCCTGGGACAGCAGTTTTGCCGTGATTTTGGTGATTGCCGCAGGAGTGAGTTCAATGGCCTTGGCGATCTGGGCGCGGGAGCAGATGCCGTTGTGATACAGATATTGCAGGATGCGTGACCGATTGTTTTCGGAGATCGATGATTGTTGCATGCTGTAGCTGCTCATAACACCTCCTTGCGCCGATGCACGGATTCTCTCGTTTAACTAGTTGATATATTAACGCTGTTAACGTCAATGTACAAGCCACGCATCATCCGCGTGTCGCCAAGTGTATCCGGCCGAAACGCATGCTCGCTCGCATGCGTCTCATTAATCGACCGGGCATCGTGGGAAAGATGAATCGTGGAAAGAACGGGGAAAAATAGGGTTTTCCGATACCAACAATGCAGGAGACGGGACGATATTGCCCTACACGAAACGTGCGGTTAACATTAGGTGCCAATTCTAAGGAGTCAAGCCATTTCAATCACGAGATGCCTTTGGAATTCAAGGATTAGAGAGAGAGGAATCCTCAGTGAATCGCAAGAAAGTCATCGCCGCGCTCGCTTCCGTCGCGGCCATCGCATCCCTTGCCGCCTGCGGCGGCGTGAAGGACGGCGGTTCCACGGCAAGCGGCACCACCATCACCATCGGTACCACCGATAAGATCACCAGCCTCGATCCGGCCGGCTCCTATGACAACGGTTCCTATGCCGTGCAGATTCAGGTGTTCCCGTTCCTGTATTCCCAGGACTACAACACCTCCGAGCTGTCCCCGGACATCGCCGCCGATGACGGCACCTGGAGCGACGACGGCACCGAATTCACCGTCAAGCTCAAGTCCGGCCTGAAGTTCGCCAACGGCCACGATCTGACCGCCTCCGACGTCAAGTTCTCCTTCGACCGCATCAACAAGATCAACGACGAGAACGGTCCGTCATCCCTGCTCGCCAACATCGACTCCGTCGAAGCCAAGGACGACACCACCGTGGTGTTCCACTCCAAGGTCAAGAACGACGTGACCCTCAAGCAGGTGCTTTCCAGCCCGGCAGGCCCGATCGTGGATGAGGAGTCCTTCGACGCCGACAAGCTCACCGACGCCGACACCATCGTCAAGGACAATGCCTTCGCCGGCCCGTACAAGCTCACCTCCTATAAGGTGAACGAGGCCTTGGCCTATGCCAAGAACGACTCCTATGATGGCCTGACTCCGGCAAAGAACGACGCCGTGCAGGTCAAGTACTTCGCCGATTCCTCCAACCTGAAGATGGCCGTGCAGCAGGGACAGGTCGACGTCGCCTACCGCTCCATGACCCCGACCGACATCGAGGACCTGTCCAAGGACGACAAGGTCAAGGTCGTCAAGGGCCCGGGTGGCGAAGAGCGCTTCATCACCTTCAACTTCAAGATCATGCCGTACGGCGAGAAGTCCAGCGAGCCGAACGCCGACAAGGCCAAGGCCGTGCGTCAGGCCGTCGCCAACCTGATCGACCGCGACGAGCTGTCCACCAAGGTCTACAAGGGCACCTACACCCCGCTGTACTCCTTCATTCCGGATGGTCTGTCCGGCCACGACGACACCCTGAAGGAAGCCTACGGTGACGGCGAAGGCAAGCCGAGCACCGACAAGGCCAAGAAGGTTCTCGAGGATGCCGGTGTCACGACTCCGGTCGATCTGAAGCTTCAGTACAACCCGGACCACTACGGCCAGTCCTCCGCCGACGAGTATGCCGCCATCAAGGCCCAGCTCGAAGAAGGCGGCCTGTTCAAGGTCGACCTGCAGTCCACCGAATGGACCCAGTACAGCAAGGATCGTGTGATCACCTCGGATTCCGATGGTTCCTACCCGGCCTACCAGCTTGGCTGGTTCCCGGACTACTCCGATCCTGACAACTACCTGTCTCCGTTCTTCCGTGACGGCAACTTCGTGAACAACGGCTACTCCAACACGGAAGTCAATGACCTGATCGTCAAGCAGGCCGGCCAGACCGACGACAAGGAACGTGAGGACACGCTGAAGGAAATCCAGAAGCTCGAGACCGATGACCTCTCCACCATCCCGCTGCTGCAGGGTGCCCAGGTCGCCGTCACCGGTTCGGGCGTGAAGGGTGTCGTGCTCGACGCCTCCTTCCGCTTCCGTTACGCCTCCGTGACCAAGTCCTGAATGTGACTTGACCGCCCCTGCCCGGCCGTTTCGAGTCGGGCGGGGGCTCAATTTGTATCTGCATCATCCATCAAGGAAAAGGAGCCCGACGTGACGCAAAGCGCAACCGTGGCTCAGCCGAAAGCCAAGAAAAACAAGCTTTCGAGCGGATTCTTCCGCTTCGTGCTTACCCGCTTCCTGCTGATCATTCCTACCGTATTCATTCTTGTTACCATCGTCTTCTTCGTCATGCGCGCCACCGGCGATCCGATTTCCGCCGCCCTAGGCGGCCGCCTGACGCCGGAGGAACTGCAAAAGCGCATCCACGCGGCCGGCTATGACCGTCCATTGGTCGTACAGTACATCGATTATCTCAACGGCCTGCTGCACGGTGACCTCGGCACCACGCTGACCGACAACCAAAAGGTCATCACCATTCTTACCCGTTACGGCGCCGCCACCTTCGAACTCGCGTTCCTGGCGCTTATCGTGGCGCTCATCGTCGGCATCGGCCTGGGTCGCATCGCGGCACGCAAACGCGACCGTGCGGCCGATGCGGGCATCCGCACCTTCGCCATTCTGTGCTACGCCACTCCGGTGTTCTTCCTGGGCCTGATCCTGAAACTCATCTTCGCCATCTGGATGAACGTTCTGCCGGCATCCGGCCGTTCGTCATTGAGCAGCGAAATGGAATTCTCCCGACTGGTCTCGCCAACCGGTTTCTACATCATCGACGCACTTCAGTTGGGCGATATGTCCGTGCTCGTCGACGTACTGCGTCACGCGGTGCTTCCGGCCCTCGCATTGGGACTGCTGACGGCGGGCGTATTCATCCGCCTGGTGCGTACCAACGTGATCTCCACCTACACTTCCGGCTATGTCGAGGCTGCCCGCTCCCGCGGCGTCTCCGAAAAGCGTCTGCTCAACAAGCATGCATGGAAGCCGGCCCTGATTCCGATCATCACCGTCATGGGCATGCAGATCGCCCTGATGCTCGCCGGTGCCGTACTCACCGAGACCACCTTCGAATGGAAGGGCCTCGGTTTCATGCTTTCGCAATATCTGAAGGCACGTGACTTCGTGGCGGTGCAGGGCATTGTGATTCTGATCGCCATCATCGTGGCCGTCGTCAACTTCATCGTCGACGTCATCGCCGCACTGGTCGACCCGAGAGTGAGGTACTGACATGACCGAAGCATCCGTCAACAATGTCACCGTTCCCGGCGATGACCGTCTGGACAGGCTCAAAATCAACAAACAGGCACCGTTCTGGACCAAGATTCCGATTATCAAGGAACTGCGCGTAGCTGTCGGCTGGCAGAAGGGCATGCTGATTACCGGTCTGGCGCTCACCGCCTTCTTCCTGCTCGTCGCCATCTTCGCACCCTTAATCGCACCATACGGATACGCCCAGCTGAAGGACTCCAACGGCGTATCCTTCCCGGCCCAGGCGGCACCGTCATCCGAACATATCTGGGGCACGACCGCCGGAGGCTATGACGTGTTCAGCCGTGTGGTGTGGGGTTCCCGAACTGCGGTCATCGCCATCGTCATCGCCGTGCTGCTGTCCATCTTCGCGGGCGTGTTGCTGGGACTGGTCTCCGGCTATTTCGGCGGCTGGGTCGACCGCGTACTCGTGATGATCGCCGACGCTGTCTACTCCTTCCCGTCCCTGCTGTTGGCGATTCTGATGGCCATTATGATCTCCCACGGCCAATCCGGACTGTGGAGCGGCATCTTCGCTTCCGGCATCTCCATCACCGTGGTCTATATTCCGCAGTACTTCCGTACCATCCGTGCCGAAGTGATCCGCATCAAGGAATCCGCATACGTGGAATCCGCACGTGTGGTCGGTGCCTCCACCTGGCGCATCATGACCAGGCACCTGTTCAAGAACTCCACCCGAACCCTGCCGGTCATCCTGACCCTGAACTCATCGGAGGCCATTCTGACCCTTGCCGGTCTGGGCTTCCTTGGCTTCGGCATCGAACCGACCGCGGCCGCCGAATGGGGCTATGATCTCAACCGTTCCGTATCCGACGTGACCGCCGGCATCTGGTGGACCGCGGTATTCCCCGGCGTCGCCATCGTGCTGATCGTACTGGGCATCACCCTCGTCGGCGAATCGCTCAACGATCTCGCCGATCCGCGACTGCGTGCACGCAAATCCGCGGGCGAAGTGGTCGGATCCATCGAAGACACCTCCGTCGATCCGAACGAAAAACCGGGCGCCCGCAACGAGGTCATGGCGGAACTTGCCGCGGCCAGAAACCCGATGGGTGCCATCGACGCCCCGGTGACCGTCACCGACCATGATCCATCATTCGTGGCCTCCGCATGGGGCTCCAAGGAAGGGGAGTGAACCGATGAGCGAAATCGACAACGGCAATCTCGCCGAAATCAAGGATCTGAGCGTCTCCTTCATGACCGACGCCGGCTCCATCAAGGCCATCGACGGGATCAGTTTCAAGATTCCCCGCAGGAAGGTCATCGGCGTGGTGGGCGAATCCGGTTCCGGCAAGTCCGTGACCGCGCGCTCCATCATCAAACTGTTGCCGGAAACGGCAACGACCTCTGGCGCGATCTACCTGTCGAACCGTGCCGGCAACGAGGAACTCGACGTGCTGTCCCTATCCGGCGAGCAGCTACGTGAAATGCGCGGCTCCGAGGCGGCGATGGTGTTCCAGGAGCCGAATTCGGTGCTGAACCCGGTGTATACCATCGGCTGGCAGATCGAGGAGGGGCTGCGGGCCCACGGCATGAAAGACAAGAAAGAGCTGCGTGCCAAGGCGATCGACATTCTGAAGAAGGTCGGCATTCCCGACGCCGAAACCCGGGTCGATTACTATCCGCACCAGTTCTCCGGCGGCCAGAAGCAGCGCATCGTCATCGCCATGGCGTTGGTGCTCAATCCCGGTCTGATTCTGGCCGATGAGCCGACCACCGCCCTTGACGTGACCGTACAGGCCGAAATCCTCGATCTGCTGCGTCTCGCACGCGACGAATTCGATGCCTCCGTGCTCATCATCACGCACAACATGGGCGTCATCGCCGACATCGCCGACGAGGTCGTGGTCATGTACCGTGGCCACGTGGTCGAGCAAGGCGGCGTGGAACAGATCTTCTATTCACCGCAGGACGACTACACCAAGCGTTTGCTGGGTGCCGTACCGCGCATCGGGCAGAAGCTCATCGTGCGTGACGGCAATGGCAAGGTCATCGAGCGTGAAAAGGATTGGCGTGAACAGCCGGTCGCGGTCGAGGCCAAGGGGCTGACCATCACGTATCCGGGCCATCTCATGCAGCCCGATTTCAAGGCCGTGGATGGCATCGACTTCACCATCCACCGTTCCGAGGTGCTGGGATTGGTAGGCGAATCCGGTTCCGGCAAATCCACCACGGGCCGTGCCATCGCAGGTCTGCAGAAGGTTTCCGGCGGTTCGCTCAACGTGCTCGGCATCGAAATGAACGGCGTGAAGGAACGTGACTTCAAGCCCAAGCGCGCCGACATCGGCTTCGTGTTCCAGGATCCCGGCAGCTCGTTCAACCCGCTGATGACCATCGCGGAGAACGTGGCCGAACCGCTGATCGTGCACGGGAAATACTCCTCCGTGGCTGACGCACGGCATTATGTGGGCGATCTGCTGGAAATGGTCCAGCTGCCACGCGCATACATGAACCGCTTCCCCCATGAGCTGTCCGGCGGCCAGCGCCAGCGCGCCTCCCTGGCGCGTGCGCTCGCGTTGAAGCCGAGCCTGCTCATCGCCGACGAGCCGACCTCCGCATTGGATGTGTCGGTGCAGGCGAAGGTATTGGAACTGTTCAAGAAACTACAGGTCGAAATCGGTTTCGCCTGCCTGTTCATCACTCACGATCTTGCGGTGGTAGATATGCTTGCCGATCGCATCATGGTGATGCACAAGGGCAAGATCGTCGAACATGGCGATGCCGACCAGATCATGCAACATCCGCAAAATCCGTACACGCAGAAGCTGCTGGCCTCGTTGCCGGTGCCGGATCCGCGTGAACAACGCGGGCATCGTGAGCATCTGCACGAGTTGCTCGCGGCCCAACAGTAGGGATGAGGGATTTAGGAGCATAGACGGCGATGCCTGGGCCGGGCCGCTCGGCGCCGG
>SKEW01000290.1_pt1 | contig 58634 bp, 50 predicted proteins | sample 4841441 | NCBI WGS metagenome assembly SKEW01 (sample SAMN11008799, study PRJNA524170) | human gut metagenome | isolation source: fecal sample from pouch patient p41 | place: Israel: Tel-Aviv | reverse complement strand
AAAAAATATTACTGGAAATCAAAATTTCCAGTAATATTTGATTTATAAGAAACTATATTACACAAAATTATCTACAGTCTCAGTTTCTAATATATATTATAAATTCGGCCTAAGCTGAATTTATTCATTAACTTGCCATTTGTCACTTACCAAGCTTGATACCCTTATTAAATTTATCACTTAATTGATTAATTATAGACTTTTCATTATATTTCATTGGTTCTACAGTTGGAAATAAAATACTCATCCTAACTAGATAAACTCCAATAAAAACAATAATAGCTCCAATTAATATCAGCTTATAATATTTTCTATTTAACATTATTAATATTCCTATAACAAAAGGCATCCAAAATAATGGATGTAATTTAAATGCTCCTATAAAATTACCATTTAATACAGCTATTATTGCCCTAGTTATTCCACAAGAAGGACAAGGCGTACCTATTAAGCCTCTTATTAAACAAATTGTTCCCGTTACCTTAGAAAATTGATTTAAAATTAAGTAAATAATAATCAACCCTATTCCCATACTAAATATAATCTTTATACTTAAATTCTTATCATATTTCTTCATATCATTTAATAATTACAATATGGTATATCATCTTCTTGATAATTTAGATTATTGTAAATTTCTTTAAAATTTTTATTATTTTCAGAACTTATCTTATACCATTTATCATCTATATTCATAATATCATCTTGAATTATTATAGTGTGATTAACTCCAACTCCACTAGTTTGAATTAGAAAATTCCAATCATTTATATCTTGCTTTTCAACTTCTTGTTTAGGAATTTCATTAATAAAACCAATAATAAGTTCTATATCTATAATTTTATCTATAGCCTTATATTTATTATCATTTCCCATAGATTTAATAACAACTTTGCTTATATTGCTGACATCTATAAGACCATCATCTATACTATCTCTCAAATTTAATTCTGATTTTTGAGTTTCATCACCATAATCTTCCTCAATACTTCTAGATTCTCCGCTATCATACATTGCTACTTCTGGAGTATTAGTACTATATTCTTCTATATTGTTTTCTGCACTTCTTAAAATATCAGATGATTTATTTAAATTAATATTACTATTTATTGATATTGCTGTTAGGCAAATAAATGCAAAACATGCGGCTGTGGCCCAAACCCTTTTATTGCTATACCAATTTTTCTTTTTCTCCAAATTTACCTTATCTAAATTGCCCAGAGTTTCTTCAATCTTATTATCAAATGATTTTGGTAAAATAAATTCTTTATCTTCCATATGACTTTTATTCTTTAAATATTCATCAAAATTATCCATGAAGCTCCTCCTTTAAAATATTATGTAACTTTTCTTTTGCTCTAGATAATCTAGATTTAATAGTTCCTTCTTTTACGTTTAAAACCTTTGCTATATCTTTATATTTCATATCTTCAAAGTAAAATAATATAGTTGTTGTTCTTAAGTCATCCTCTAGTAAATTAATTGCATTATATAAAGTTAAATCCTTATAACTATCATTAACGCTTATATTTTTAAAATGCTCCTTATCTACAGCTATTTCTCTAGCCCTTTTTTTATATATATTATTGCTTTCATTAATAACTATTCTTATTAACCACGTTTTAAAAAAAGCTTCATCCTTTAAAGTATGTATATTCTTATATGCCTTTAATATAGCTTCACTAACAGCATCCTCTACATCCTCTTCTTTGTTTAATATAGATTTAGCTACTCTATATACTGCTACCTTATTTAATCTTATTAGCGTACAAAATGCCTCTTTATCTCCAGCTTTTGCTCTTTTTACTTCCATTATTAATTGATCTTTACTGTAATCATATATCGAAGCTTCCAAAACTTTCGCTCCTTTCCTCTCCATTTGACAATTATTTGTCCCACTTTGTTCCATAAGTAAAATTAGAAATCTCAATTTGCTTAGTCGAATTTATACCTACCAACATAATAAAGTTAGTGTTCTCATAATATATTATAAAATAAAAAGCGACTGTTATAAAAAAACAATTCATACAGTCGCTCTATATCACCCTATAATTTACTTAAAATCTTTGCCTTGCCAAATATCATTGTCTACAAGTGCTTTATCAATATCATTTAATACTTCCCATTTCTTCAGGCTCCACATAGGTCCAATTAAGCTTGCTCTCGGAGCATCTCCTGTTAATCTATGTACAACCATTTCTTCTGGTATCATAGCAATCCCTTTGCAAATTAAATCTATGTAATCTTCCTTGCTTAAAAGCTTTAACTCCCCACTTTCATATTGCTCTACCATTTTAGTCCCCTTCATTAAATGCAACAAATGAAATTTAACTCCTTGTGATCCACTATGAGCAACATAATCTACAGTCTTTAGCATATCCTCCTTTGTTTCACCAGGAAGTCCAAAAATAGTGTGAACTACAACTTCAATTCCTCTTTTTTGTAGTTCTTTTATGCTTTTATCAAATACTTCTAAATCATATCCTCTATTAAAATTGCGTGCAGTATTATCATTTATAGTTTGTAATCCTAACTCAACCCAAAGATATGTTTTTTTATTAAGCTCTTCAAGATAATCTAAAACATCTTTATCTAAACAATCTGGTCTTGTTGCTATTGATAAAGCAACAACATTTTTTTGATCTAATGCCTCATCATATTTTCTTCTTAATTCTTCAACAGGAGCATAGGTATTTGTGTAGGCTTGGAAATAAGCAATATACTTTCCATCTTTCCATTTCTTCTCCATCATTACCTTTCTGTCTTCAAACTGCTCACTTATAGATAATATTCTGCTGCCAGCATAATCTCCTGATCCTCTTGCACTACAAAAAGTACATCCACCTTTAGCCACTTTTCCATCTCTATTAGGGCAAGTAAATCCCCCATCTAATGATATTTTATATATTTTTTCGCCGAATTTATTTCTTAGGAAATAATTTAAGCTGTGATACCTTTTTCCATTCCATTCCTTCATATTTTTTCTCCTTAAAATCTATAAATTATATATTTGATATAATTTAAAATAGAGGCAATGCTAATTGCATTAACCTCTTTTATGTTTTTCTTTATTATAAAATACTTATTAACTAATTACAATTTAATCATTTCATTGCTCTTTAAATCTAAACTATACTTTCCTGTTGTTTCATCAGTAGTTGAATCACTTTTAAATACATCAAAAATTACTTTATCATCATCAAAATATTGAGCTTTAATATTGTATATCTCTGGCTTAAATATCTCATTAAATTTTGTATCTACAGCTTTTCCATCTTCAGCTTTATATATATTTAATCTACTTAATCCATTTTGATCTCTAAAGTTTACAGCTAAATTATCATCTTCTTTAGAAAATATAAAATCATCTATTTCTGAATTATTAATCAAATCTACAGATATAACTTTGCTAGCAACTGGCTTTTCAAATGCATCTTGGATTTCTCCTCCTATTTGTGAACTTTGTGAATCACTATTTAAATCAACTACATCTGTTCCTCCATTCATTAAAGTATCATCAATATACGCAATACAAATATATGAATTTTTATCATCTATAGTTGAAATAGCAACTTTCTTACCTGTAAAACCTAAAACAACTTTTCCAAAATTATTATTAGGCACTTTTTCTTTATAAAGCATCATTTTATTTTTACTTAAATAGGTATCCTTTGGTATATTATTTAAACTAATAACCAAACTACTCTTTCCACCTTTATCACCAATTATCCTAATTGCGTTATTTTTTATATATAACTCTCTTTGTGATTTTGATTTTATCTCCCCGATAATATAGTTATCACCATTTCTATTTACCTTTATAGTGTATTGTTCTAAATCACTTTTAGGTTCAATATTAGAATCCCTAATAACATTAAATATATAATATGCAAACTCACTACTTGCTACAGTTTTATCAAGTTGAAAACCAGTAATATTCGATACTCCCTCTGATAAGTTAATAGTACTATCTACAAGTTCCTTATCACAAATTTCTGTTGCACCATTTATATCACCATTTCTTATATTAATTAAGTAATCTGTAGCTAAATCCTTTCCCTTAAAAACATCAAATAAATCTAAGACCTCCTCTTTAGATTCATTTGCATTTGAACAACTAATTAGTACACTAATTGATAAAATTAATATTCCACTTAAAATCCTTTTAATGCTAATCATATTAATCTCCTTACAATTATTCTGCTTTTAAATTTATTTTTCCTAATAACTTATACCTTATTCACAAATAAAAAGAATAATTATACTGTAATCCTTATATATTAGATATTAGAAATATATTGGGGGGATGTGCGTGAAGAAGGATTTTTCTAAAATTTTTCAAATTGCAGTTGTTTTTATAGGAACCATTGTTGGAGCTGGACTTGCATCGGGTAAAGAAATTACTCAATTTTTCACTTCCTTTGGTTTGACTAGCTTTTTCGGAATACTTTTCTGTGGAGCATTTTATATATTAATGGGATCAATAATAGCTAAAATAAGTATTAAATATAGTCTAAATTCCTATAGTGATGTTCTAAAAATAATAAGTCCTAATTTGCTAGGTAAACTCACAGGTGTAATTACAACTTTTTATCTTATTTCAAGTGCTTCAATAATATTGGCTGGTAGTGGTGCTTTGATTAATCAATTTTTTGGAATTCCAAAAATAGTTGGATCATTAATAATGCTATGCCTTGCCTCTGTATTTTTACTAAGGGGTACTGATGGACTTATTGAAGTAAACTCATTTATTGTTCCGTCACTATTAGGAACAATAACACTTATCATAGTTTTATATTTTTTATTTTGTAGAGATTCTATATCTTTTCAATTTATATCTTCATTTGAACCACCTAAAAAAGGTGTTGCAGTTTCTACTATCCTTTATGCCGGCTACAATGTTCTTTGCTGCTCTGGAGTTTTAGTACCTTTAAGTAATGAAACAAAAAATTCTAAAACTATGGTATATGGAATTGCATGCGGTGCTTTAGGATTAACTTTATTATCAAGTGCTATTAACTTATTACTACTAGCAAACCAACCATATATATATGAATTAGAAATTCCTTTACTTTTAGTTGCTCAAAGATTTGGAAGTGTGGTTCAAGCATTACTTTTGGTTATAATTTGGCTTGAAATGTTCTCCACTGAAGTATCCGATGTATATTCAATAAGCAAAACTCTTGAACAATCATTTAATATCAAGTTTAAGAAGGGAATATTTATTGTATTAGCTGTTGCTTTACCAATATCACAAATAGGTTTCTCAAATCTAATATCAACTTTATATCCTCTTTTTGGTATTTTGAGTTTAATCTTCATTACACAGTGCATTTTCTTTTATCATAAAAATAAATCTGAACTTAATAATTGAAAATAATAGGTTAGCATTTACTTGTAATAAAACTTGTAATTGCTAACCCATAAAATCATTTTATAATTTTTACTAATCACCAAAATAATTAAATCTTGGTATTTCATTTGAATTTATAATATCAAATGATATTGGTGGTATAAATATCTTTTGTTTACAACTTGATCTAAGCTCCGCTATTTTAGTAACCCCAACATAAACATCTGAAATTTTATACCAAGTTGCATAATCTACAACACCTGTTTGTGGTAAATTAAAAACGCCTTGAAATACTGTTACTGCCTCTTTTGTCTTATCTCCATAAACCCCATCAACTGCTAATTTAGGTATTAATGGATAATTTTGAGCTATCCTATTTAATTGCTCTTGAATAGTTTGTACTGCATCCCCACTAGATCCAACGGTTAAATCATATCCTGGATATGAGCTTGGACTTCCTTCAACAACTTCAGCTGTAACTAATTCAATATCACTTCCATAAAATGATGTTAATATTTCATATGGAGATTTTCCCTCATCCCCCAAATACTTACTTCCCCATTGAGTCATCCAACCTGGACATTGAACATTTTTACCATCACAATATTGAGTTAATAACGGTTGCTTTCTACCAAATCTTCGTATATAAGTAGAGAATATATCATCTACAATGACACTTATACTCTCATATAAATTTCTTCCATAATTAAATGCATGATCATAAGCTGTTGAATTAGTTATATCAAAATTTTTACCTTTTCCTCTATACCATTCTGTATAAATCCTATTTAATGTAAATGATATAATTGCATATACATTAGCTCTGATAGTACTTTCTGGCCATGTTGAATAAATCTCACAAGAAGCTACGTTTTTAATATAATCCTTATAAGGTACTGTATAATTTGGTGCTGTTGTATTATTAGGTCCTCCTGCATGAACTGTAATGAATTCCGGAACTACAGGTTTTGGTAAAACTACTCCACTTGTTGGAGGTGGTAATAGTTTATCAACCTCTTCGGGTATTTTTGATGGATAATTTCCATTCAATGTATTAGGCTGAATATTTATCACATCTGCCCTATTACCGACCCTCCTTGATTCCTCAACTAAATTACATTGTTGAATTGCAATTTCATCAGGAAATATTTGTATACCATTAACGACTAATGATTGAAAACCTTGCCTTTCAATTCTTAAATCATAAAGACTATATGGTATATTTCCTGTTGGGTTCTGTGAATATTCTAATAATGGTGCTGATAATTCTATTACTTGCGATTCTCCAGACGAATTAGTTGTAAGTTCAACTTCCTTACTTTCTCCGCCTGATCCATGTGAAGATACCAATGTAGCTTTTATTCCTTCTATAGGAATATAAGTATCTCCAACAAAGCATTGCAACTTTAAGCCGCCCTTTTCTGCCATATATTACTCCTATATAAATTAATTCACTATATTAATATGCTTTTAAATTATATTTAGTGATTATTATAAATCTGTTGGCTTTCTAATAAATAAATTATTAACCCTATATTCTTGAAAGCCTCCATCAGATCTTGGTGTATAAGTTTCTCTTATTCTATCAAATATACCTTGTAAATCGAACATCCCATATCCCCAATCTCTATTAGGATAAATATCTCCTGGCCTTCCTTTAGCACCACTTATAATATAAGATTTTATCTGTTCTGAATATATATCTGGATAATTTCCATCACTAACTGCCCACTGAAGAATAAGAGCACAACATCCTGAAACGACAGCTCCAGCAACTGAGGCTCCAGTCATTAGTGAAGTCGTACCTCCTGGATTAGTTACTAAGGCATTAGTTCCTCCAGCTGCTATGTCTGGCTTTATACGCCCATCTCTTGTATAACCCCTACTAGATTCTGATAAAGTTGCGTTATTATTTTGATTATAATATGCTACTGAAATTGCTCCTCTTGATGTACTTGGTAATGTAAGAGTTGTATATTCAACAGGATTTAAAAACTTGGTTTCATTATCTATAAGTTCTCTTTGAGGTATCCAAGAATAATATTTACCGCCTACTATATATTGTCCTGTTAATCTAAATTTCCAAATGCCTGCTCTTAAATTATAAGCCCTTATAAAAATAAGCGAATCTCCTGTTGTTAATTCAGGAGAAGTAAAATTCACTATCATTTCAGTTTCTTCATATAAAAATTTAATTCTCTCATTATTTGTATTTTTAGATTCAAGATTATCTATAATTTCTCCCGTTGGTGATATAATAGATAGCTTAACTCTATTTGGTTTATCTATCCATATTTCTATCGGTAAATTTTTCCGTTTTTCACCAATTCTTATTTCTATATCTTTTACATCACCAACTCTTTCAATTATTCCTTCGGTATGAGTATCTGTATTACCTTGATTTCCTGTAGGAACAACAACTACAGTTGATGCCTGACTTGAAAAATTAGATATAGATGCTTCAATAATTCCATTACCAGTATGAGATCCCATATTACTTCCAAGCGGTATAAATACAACTACAGGTTTTTCTAATGCTCTTGCAACAGAAACTACATATCTTAATGCTAATAGCACGCTCCAAGGACTATAGGAAGGTACATCTGTTTTATCAATAAGTGCCGCATCAAGTTCAACCTTAGTTGCTCTAGCTAATTTAACAATTACAAATTGACAATCTGGGGCAGCTCCTTTTAAAGCAGGATTTATTCCTCTTCCTCCCATAATTCCACTTACCTTAGTACCATGACCTATGTCATCTTTAGATGGGACTATACTATATGGATCTCCACCTGTAGCCTGTAAGCTTATGGCTTTATTTATTTCTTCTTCCGTATATTCAATTCCATATTTTAATCCATATACTTCTTTATCTCCCTGTATAGTTTGATCCCATATTCTTAAAACTCTTGTAGTATCATCTTCCCTTTGAAATTCTTTATTAAGATAATCTATTCCACTATCTATTACACCTACCAATACACCTTTTCCATTAAGCCTTAAGTATGGATTATTATTAAATGTAGGAGCTCCACTAGCTTCCACTGGAGAAAGTTCATTCAATGTTAATATAGTTGAAATTTCCATATTAACTATTCTTATAACTAATTCATTTATTTCATTAATCTTATTTGCAGGTGTAATTATTACTGCAAAATTTGTTGATATCATTAAACCCGAAACTCCTGATACTTCTAATATATTTTTAAGATCATCTGAATCAGCAACTTCTACTAAAAGGAACACATTCTCTTCACTACTTGTATCATAATTAACATTTATTTCTTCTATTCCTTTAAAAGATTGATTATCCTGTCTATTTTTGATATCAATACTTCTAAATCCTAAGCCTAGCGTTTGAGATACTAAATTAATACTATTTCTTAAACAAAGTTCTCCATATCCCCATGCTGCATCTGGATATTGTATATCACCTCTTCCCTTTTTGGATCCTATAATCAAAAAATATTTTAATCTCTCTCCATATAAATATGGATCATTTCCATTAACTACACCCCATTGCATCATAAGTGCAGCAGCTCCAGTTACTTGTGGTGCTGCCATAGATGTACCTGTCTTTTTATCAAATCCTCTATTTGGTATAGTTGAATAAATTCCTTCCCCCGGTGCAACTATATCTGGTTTTATATATTGTCCATTATACATTTCTCCTCTACCGCTAAACGGTGATATAATATTAACCAAATAATTATAACTACCAACTGATATTACATTTCTAACTGTAGCAGGAATTCCTATTGTATTATAAGCAACTGGATTTAAAAATTTAGTATTAATATTTAACCCTTCTGAAATAGGTAACCACATGTCAAATTTCCCATCATATTCATTCACTTTTCTTAAAGTTATCTTCCATTGACCAGGTGATACGAACTCATTAATACCTGTTAACATAATGCCAATTTCTCCACTTACATCAAAAGGTTTAGGTCCAGTTAAATATATGGAATATCTAGAGTTACCTATAGTTCCTTCATTAAATCCTTCTTTTAATATTATTTCTCCTGTACTAAATCCACCTGGACAAAGCAACTCTATACTTACATCAGGCAATAATGATTTATATAAGTTTATTACAACTATAGATTCATCTGAGGAAATATTAAAATATACTTCATTTATATCTTCTAATGTTCCTCCTACATGATGTGCAGCTTCTCCTTCATTACCTGCTGCAATAACTATAGTTACTCTCTGAGTAGCAGATACCGTTGAAATATATTGTTCAAGTAAACTACTTCCGTTATGAGCTCCATCATTAGTACTTAAACTCATATTTATAGCCAAAGGCATATTTAGTTCTTTTCCTTTATCAATAAGAAACTTTATTCCTCGCATTATTTGCGTACTTAGTGCAAACCTACTTCTAGCAACCTTAACCATTGCTATTGAACTTTCTGGAGCCACCCCATAATACTTGGTATCTATATTTCCTCCAGCGCAAGCTATTCCTACAACATGTGTTCCATGTCCAGTAACATCAGTTGAACTAACTATTGAATATGGATCAGATGATTTAAGTGCTTCATTGATTTGCTCCTTAGTATATACCTTTCCACCTTGATCTAAATCATATATATATTCTATTCTAGTTGTTCCATCAGCATTTCTAAATGCAGGATGAGTATAATCTATTCCTGTGTCAATAAAACCAATTAAAACACCCTGCCCCTTTAAATTTGATGAATTTATTTGAGTTATACAGGAAGCTCTGTTACTTTCATAATCATTAGTATATAAGCTTTTTGGTAATTCAATATATTGGATTTTAGGACTTGTGGCTAAAGCTGTAAGATTTTCTATAGGAATCAATACTATCCCATACCCATATCCTAAATCAGTATATTTTCCACCTAAATTCTCTACAATTTGAGAAATCTCCTCTGGAGAACTACCTGAAATTATACTTACCTCAACTTCAGTATCATTACTAGCTGCTAAAAAATTATTTGATATGTTAACTTTGGATAATATTGATTTAGGTATATTTTTTAATAGCCCTAAATTATTTTTATTACTTTCTATATTTACCACCTCATAATAATTCCTCTTAATAAATATATGCTTAACTCTATATATTTGAACTAGTGCATTTAAAAAAGTAACATTGCTAATTCCTTTATAAAAATATATAAAACTAAATCAATAAATTTTTTATTAGCCTCATTCAAAAAATTTTATTTAACACTAATATAAAAGTTATCCACAGTTTCGATTAACTTATCCACATCATCCCCACAGCAATATATATTACTTTACTTGCATGAACTTTTAATATTTATATAATAAAAAAAGTGCCCATTGGCACTTTTCTATAATCTTATTTCAATTCTTTCTATCTTTGCAATAACTGCAATTTCTTTACTTTCAACAGTTTCAGTCATTAGAGCTCCCCCGTTGCTTACTAAAAGCAATTTAGAGTTTCCAAGACTTTTTATTTGCCTTATTTTTCTTTTACCTTTATAATCTACTAAAAATATTCCATTATTGCTTACTTCTTTAACTAAATGAGCAAATGCTAAATCGCCTTCCATCATTCTAAAACCAGACATTTCATTATCTTGAATTTGTAAATACATTACCTTATCTTGAGGATATCCTTCTACCTTATTTGAATGAATAGGTAATTCTATTTTTCCTAAAATATTCTTTAAATTATAATCGTAAATAGGAACATTTTTTAATACTGTAGAAAATGCATTATCCCAAATATCATTTGTTTCTATTTTAGTAGGCTTCTTATTGCTTTCCGCATAACTTTTTCTTTCTTCCATTAATGCTTCATCTGTTACAACCATACTAACATCATTTAAGTCTGTATTTAATATTTTGGCTGCTTTTTCTATAAATGATTCTTGTACAATTTTTCTACCAGTCTCTACTTCGTTTATAAATTTTTCTGCTACACCTAATTTTTTACCAAGTGCCTTTTGAGTCATTCCAGCCTTTAATCTAGCTTCCTTTATCTTTTCGCCAACTCTACTCATCTTTAATTTCCTTTCTAACCTTTGAATACCAATCTCTTTCATTCTTTAAATGCTTAATTAAGTAATTTACTTTCCAATTAATAGATTGCTCTGTTACTACGGCTAATATTCCATCTTTGATACCCTCTCGAGTATCATTTATTACTTTTTTCACTTCAATTTCTGTTAAGTTATTATAAAGTATTACTTTTTCTTTAAGTGGACTATTATTAAAAATATCTAATCTTAGTCCTGATAATATATCTCTTAAAGTCATTTCGCACATTTCTGGAGTTATTTCAATTATTTTATAGTCAAGCTTTTTCATATACTCTAAGTCTAAATTAGATAAACCATATACTAATATACACTTATTATTATTAATCATCTCAATCACCCCGATATACTTATAAAACTTCAATTTAAGGCTGCATCAAAAATATGATACAGCCTATTGATTTAACATGAAATTAAATATTAATCTTCTATTATTTCAGGTTCACCAAAGTTTTCTCCAAAAGTATCTACTGTTACTTTCTTCATAACTTGATCTTCATATGGTTTGTCACTATAATCTCTTTTAGTATTTACTATTTTATCAGCAACTTCTAGTCCTTCTATTAACTTTCCAAATGAAGCATATTGACCATCTAAATGTGGTGCATCTTCTACCATAATAAAGAATTGACTTCCTGCTGAATCTGGATGCATTGCTCTAGCCATTGATAAAACACCTTTTGTATGTTTTAAATCATTCTTGAATCCATTTCTTGAGAATTCTCCTTTAATGCTATATCCAGGTCCTCCAATTCCCATTCCTTCTGGGCATCCACCTTGAATCATAAATCCAGGTATTACTCTATGGAATATTAATCCATCATAAAATCCTCTATTTATTAAATCAACAAAATTCTTTACTGTATTAGGTGCTATTTCTGGATATAATTCAGCTTTCATTATATCTCCATTTTCCATTTCTATAGTAACTATAGGGTTTTTCATTTTATTACCTCACTTTCATTTTTTGGTATAATTTATTATTATCATATTTTAATATACTAATTCAATCTTTTATACAAATTTTCTTAAATTTTTAGGAAAACTAAGCTCTCTTCATTTACTGAGTAAGTTCGAATAACCAAATTAACAAGTAGTTAACTTCTACTAACTCAATCTAAGATTTATACCCTCAGTTAAAATTTGGAATCTTACTTAAGAAAAAAAGCCTCGATAATCGAAGCTAAATATATGATAAATATTTATGATATGAATTTATTTTTCTACTCTTTAGATGTGGTTATATTTTTCTATTGTTGAAATGCAGTTCCTAATACTACTCTTGAATAATCTCTATAGTTTGATAAATTTTTAACAACAACTTGTTTAAAAATGTAGTCTCTTCCGAATTTGTATATTAAGTCACTAAATAAGTTTATTAAAAATGTTGATGGTACTCTATCATATCCATCAAAATCTAGAATTACTCCTTGATCTAGGTTATTTCTTATTATTTCTCTTAATAAAATAGCATCTTCTATTGAATAATTATCACCTAATAAATCCCTAACTTTAATATTCATACTATTAATCCCCCTAAATTTTCTGAAAATTCTTTCTTTAATAATAATATATACAATTTTCAGAATATTGTCAACTATTTAACAATTATTTTTTACATTTATTTCTTCAATAAAAAAAACGCCTTTTGGCGTTTTCTATTTTCTTTCTATTAACTTTAAGCTTAAATCTATTACCTTTTGTTCCTCTAATGAATTATAAATTGATATTTCTCCCTTAGTAGCTCTATTAGTTAATAAATTTTTTTCTTTTAATCTTCTTTTTATTTCTCTAGCTGTTCCTTCTCCACCATCTATAATTGCAATTCCACTACCTACAACTTTTTCTATTGTTTCTTTAACAAATGGATAATGCGTACATCCTAAAACTATTGATGCTATTTCTTCTTTTTTATATATACACAATTTATCTTTTAAATACTCTTCTAATTGACTTCCACTTAATATTCCTTCTTCTATAAATTCCATAAGTCCCGCACATTGTATTGGAACTATGTCCGCCTTGTCTTTGTATTTATTAAGTAACAAATTAAACTTTTCTTGTTTAATAGTCATAGGAGTTGCCATTATTAATATTTTGCCACCTTTATTCATTTCAACCGCTGGCTTTATAGCTGGTTCAATCCCTACTAAAGGCAAATCAGGATATGTTCTCCTTAATTCACTTACTGCAGCACTAGTTGCTGTATTACAAGCTACAACTAATCCCTTAATTCCTTTATTCATTAAAAAATCTACTACATTAAATGTTAAATCTCTTATTTCTTTTGTAGGCTTTATTCCATAAGGAGCATTTTTTGAATCTCCAAAATATATATAATTTTCATTAGGCATTATCTTGATAGCTTCTCTCATTACACTTAGACCGCCAACCCCTGAATCTAAAAAGCCTATAGGCATATCCTTTTTATCCAAATCATCTCACTCCAATTTATATATTCCTTAATTTTATTTTATACCTTAATTAAGCTTAAATCCACTTTGATTTATTATAATATATAAATTATTATGCATTCTTTATGTAAATAATGAATTAGTTATTATTCATCCATGAAGGTATCAATACTCTATCGTTATCCATTAATTGTGTATTAATTAATTCTTGCTTTCTAAGTGATTCTCTTTTGGCTGAATTAATACTTAATAACTCTTCTGCTTCTCTTATACTCTTGGCTTTAAAAACCATTGTCCAACCATCCTTGCTGTATTTTCCAGCACACATTACATATTTATCTTTATTTTTATTTACTCCATTCATGCTATCATAAATGAAACTATTTAACTCACCTATATTCTTATAATTAACCTTTACAAATATTCCTCTATTTTCTTTCATACCGCACCTCCGAACAAACGTTCAATCATTGATTTAATAATATCAGAACATTTGTTCTTAGTCAACATTTTTTTACTTATTTAGAGGATTTTTTTACATTTTATAGAATATTATTTATGTGAAACTATTATTTATCATGCAAGGAGAATGTACTTTATGAATTTTAAATCTGAAAAATTTCAAAATATATTTATTATTATTTTGCTAGTTGCTACAATCTTAATTTTTTCAATTGATTTTATTCAAACAAAGGCAGATACTAATAATTCTATCGTATTAAAAGAAAAGAAAGCTATATTAGATGAAGAAATAGAAGCTTATATTCCTCCAGAAGAAGTTATAGTAGAAGAACCAACTGAAACTGAAACTGAAATTAATACTTATAATAATGAAAATAATGATATTTATTATAGTGATGATGAAAATGATGATATAACAACAAGCAGCCCTAACAAACCAAGTTCCGGTAACAATTCTAACTCAATTACTGGTTCTGGAAGTGCTTCTGGTTCTCAAGGCAGTTCTGGTTCTCAAGGCGGTTCCGGTTCTCAAGGTGGTTCTGGTTCTCAAGGTGGTTCTGGTTCTAATGATAGTTCTGGATCTAATGGCGACTCTGGATCTAATGGTGGCTCTGAATCTGAAGGCAGTTCTGGCTCTGAAGGTAGTTCTGGCTCTGAAGATGGTTCTAGCTCCGAATTACAATTTGCAGAGTAATATTTAAATGAAAACATATAAAAAAGAACAGGAAAATATTTTTCCTGTTCCTTTTTTATTATTCAGCTATATTAAACACTTCTAAATCTCTCTTATCAATTTCAGATACCTTAACATCTGCTATTGCTCTTAACGTATCTAAAGCTGTTATAACACCTATATTTCTTTCAATGGCAGCTCTTCTAATTAAGAATCCATCTCTCTTAGAATCATTACCCTTTGTTGGAGTATTTACAACTAAATCAACTTCTTTATTCTTAACAACATCTAATATATTTGGTTCTTGTTCATTAAGTCTTCTAACTTCTTCACAGTCAATTCCTGATTCTCTTAAAAGCTTACAAGTTCCTTCTGTTGCAATAAACTTGTATCCAACTTTAGCTAAATCTTTCGCTATTGGTAAGAATTCAGCCTTATCATGCTTATTGATAGTTGCTAATATTTTTCCTTTTTCCATTGATGGGTACATTCCTCCACCAACAAACCCTTTATATAATGCTTCCTTAACATCTCTACCTACACCTAAAACTTCTCCAGTAGATTTCATTTCAGGTCCTAAAGATACTTCAACCTTTGGTAATTTTTGAGTTGAGAATACTGGAACCTTAACTGATACTAGTTCTGGTTCTGGATAAACATCTACTCCATAACCTAAATCAACTAACTTTTCTCCAAGCATAACCTTAGTAGCTAAATCTACTATTGGAACTCCACTTACCTTACTGATATATGGAACTGTTCTTGAAGCTCTTGGATTAACCTCTATTACATAAAGGTTGCCTTCGAACTCTATGAATTGAATGTTTATCATTCCCTTAATTCCTATAGCTAAAGCTAACTTCTTAGTGTAATCTAAAACTTTCGCTTTGATTTCCTCGCTAATATTTTGGCTTGGGTACATTGTTACAGAGTCTCCTGAGTGAACCCCAGCTCTTTCTAAATGTTCCATTATACCTGGTATTAAAATATTTTCTCCATCAGATATGGCATCTACTTCTATTTCTCTACCCATTAAGTATTTATCTATAAGTATTGGATTTTTCTTATCCTTTTTAAATGCATTGCTTAAATAGTAAGTTAACTCCTCTTCATCGTGAGTTATTTCCATACCTTGACCACCTAATACATATGAAGGTCTAACAAGTACTGGATATTTTAATCTATTTGCTTCTTCTATACCTTCTTCTAAAGTCCAAACACCTTTTCCTTTAGGTCTTGCTATATCAAACTTTTCAAGTAATTCTTCAAATTTTTCTCTATCTTCAGCCATATCAATTTGATCTGCTGTAGTTCCTAAAGTCTTAATTCCTTTTTCCTTTAAGAAGTTTGCAAGTTTAATTGCTGTTTGACCACCAAATTGAAGAATAACTCCATATGGATTTTCTTTTTCAATTATGTTTAATACATCTTCTTCTGTTAATGGTTCAAAGTAAAGTTTATCTGATATATTGAAGTCTGTACTTACTGTTTCTGGGTTATTATTAACTATTATAGTTTCAATTCCCATCTTCTTTAATGCCATTACACAGTGAACTGAAGCATAGTCAAACTCTATACCTTGCCCTATTCTTATTGGTCCTGAACCTATTACTATAACCTTTTTCTTATCTGATACTTCAACTTCATCATATTGTTCATAAGTTGAGTAATAGTATGGTGATAATGCTTCAAACTCTCCTCCACAAGTATCAACCATCTTATAAGCTGGCTTTATATTCCAAATATTTCTTAATCTATAAATATCATCTGGACTAACCCTTAACATATCAGCTATAGCCTTATCTGAGAATCCTTTTCTCTTAAGATTTAATAACCATTCTTTATCTAAATCATCTATTTTGCTTAATTTTAATCTAGTTTCTTCATGTACTATCCATTTGAATTTTTCTAAGAAGAATATATCTATTCCTGTAATTTTAGCTATACTTTCAATTCTATAATCTCTTCTTATCATTTCTGTAAGAGCAAATAATCTTTCATCATCTGGCTTCATTACAGCTTCTTTCAATTCTTGAATGCTCATTTCTTTAAACTTTGGATGGTCTAAAGAATATTTTCCTATTTCTAAACTTCTTATACCTTTTAATAATGCTGACTCTAAGTTAGCACCTATAGCCATTATTTCTCCAGTTGCCATCATCTTTGTTCCCAAAGCTCTATCAGCTGTAAAGAACTTATCGAAAGGCCATTTTGGAATCTTAACTACAACATAATCTAATGTTGGTTCAAAACAAGCATATGTCTTTTGAGTTACTGCATTTTTAATTTCATCTAGTCCATATCCTAAAGCTATTTTAGCTGCAAGCTTTGCTATTGGATATCCAGTAGCTTTTGATGCTAAAGCTGAAGATCTTGAAACTCTAGGGTTAATTTCAATAACTGCATATTCAAATGAATTTGGATTTAATGCAAATTGTACGTTACATCCACCTTCGATTCCTACTGCATTGATGATATTGATTGATGCAGTTCTAAGCATTTGGTATTCTTTATCAGATAAAGTTTGAGATGGAGCTACAACTATACTATCCCCTGTATGAATACCTACTGGGTCAATGTTTTCCATGTTACAAACAGTTATACAGTTTCCATAAGAGTCTCTCATTACTTCGTACTCTACTTCCTTCCAACCTTTAACTGATTTTTCTAATAAAACTTGACCTATTGTACTTAATTGTAATCCTGATGCAAGAATAGTTCTTAATTCTTCTTCATTTTCAGCTATTCCACCACCAGTTCCTCCTAATGTATAAGCAGGTCTTACTATAACTGGGTAACCAATCTTGTTTGCAAATGCCATACCAGCTTCCATATCAGTTACTATTTCAGATGTAATAACCGGCTCATTGATTCTATGCATCATATCTCTAAATAGCTCTCTATCTTCACCTTCTTTGATAGAAGCTATTGAAGTTCCTATAACTTTAACATTATACTTTTCTAATATTCCAGCATCATGTAAATCAACTGCTAAGTTAAGTCCTGTTTGACCTCCCATACCAGCAAGTAAACTATCTGGTCTTTCCTTTGCTATTACTTTTTCAACAAATTCTAATGTTAATGGTTCTATATAAATTTTATCTGCAACTTCTTTGTCCGTCATAATAGTAGCTGGGTTAGAGTTTACTAATACAACTTCTATCCCTTCTTCCTTTAATGCTTGACATGCTTGAGTTCCTGAATAATCAAACTCTGCAGCTTGCCCGATAACTATTGGTCCTGATCCTATAACTAAAACTTTTTTAATATCTTTATTTAATGGCATTTTCTAAACCCTCCTATAGTGCATATTCCATAAATCTGTCAAATATATATTCACTATCCTTCGGACCTGCTGCAGCCTCTGGATGGAATTGAACTGAGTATATTGGTAAAGTAGTATGTTTCATACCTTCCACTGTTCCGTCATTAATATTTAAGTGTGTTGCTATAACACTTTCTGGTAGCTCATCTACTACATATCCATGATTTTGAGAAGTAATATGAACTCTATTTCTTTCTAAATCTTTTACTGGATGGTTGCATCCCCTATGTCCAAACTTTAATTTAGTAGTTTTTCCACCTAAAGTTAATGCTAGTAATTGATGTCCTAAACAAATACCTACTATAGGTTTAACTCCAACTATCTTTTTAATGTTTTCTATTACATCAGTTAAATCTTCTGGATCTCCAGGGCCATTTGATAAAAATACTAAATCAGGATTTACTGATAATACTTCTTCTGCTGTAGCAGTCATTGGAAATACTGTTATTTTGCAATTTCTCTTTTTGAAATTTCTTATTATATTTGTTTTTATTCCAAAATCCATAATTGCAACATGCTTTCCTGTTCCCTCGATTGTATATGGTTTCTTTGTAGTTACCATTTTTACTGCATCTCTATTTGAAAAAGCACTTATTTTTTCTTTAACTTCTTCTAATGTTTCATGTTCTAATGAGATTATTCCTCTCATTGTCCCATTGTTTCTTAATACCTTTGTTAAAGCTCTTGTATCTATACCTTCTAAACCTATTATTTTATTTTGCTTTAAGTAATCTTCTAATCCAATTTCACATCTAAAGTTATTTGGGAAGCTACATTTTTCTCTTACTATGAATCCTCTTACCTTAGGTGTATCTGATTCGTTATCCTCTAAATTTATTCCGTAGTTTCCTATTAGTGGATATGTCATAGTTACAATTTGTCCGTAGTATGATGGATCTGTTAAAACCTCTTGATATCCTGTCATTCCTGTTGTAAATACAACCTCTCCTACGCTATCTTTTAAGTATCCAAATGCATTACCTTCAAAAATCATGCCATTTTCTAATATAAGCCTTGCTTTCATTCCTAGCCCTCCTAAAATTCATGTATATAACAGCTAAAAATACACTTTCTAAAAGCTCTTTAACTTCAAATATAATTTATCTATTTTCTTAACTATTTATTTAGTTAAAAATAACAGAAAAGGATAGTAAGGAGACATTTAACTATGTAATCTCTCCATACTATCCTTATTATATTTAAAATTTACTTTAGAAAATTCTTTTGATAAATCGATGTAACTATTGCTATTTACGTATAACATACCTACATACTCCTTTCTGGCCTCTCTGGACCAATTTAAAGTGTACTTTTTAACTAATTAATTATTTATTCTTATCTTTGTATATTATTGTATATTTAGCACGAATTATTGTCAAGAATAAATTAGCTTTATTAGATGGAATTTACCATCTAAATTTTTGTACACTCTATTCCAAATATTTCAATGTGTATTTTTTATAATTATACTCCTCAATGAATATTTATGCAACTTCATTGTATTTTTATAAACACATAAAATAAAGCCATTAGGATTTGTTATCTTAATGGCTTTATTTTCTTAAACTTATTTATTTTTTAATTCTTTTATCCAGTTTACTATAAATTCTATTGGATTTTCATCATTACTTGGTGCTATATATTTTGATTTTCTTTTTAATTCTTCACTTCCATTGCTTATGCAAAAACCATAATCAGCTTCTTGTAAAAGCTCAACGTCATTCATATTATCTCCAACCGTAATTATCGTAAAATCTTCAATTTCTTTATGCATTACTAATTTCTTTAATGCTTGTCCTTTTGATATTTCTTTTGGTATTATTTCTAAATATACATCTGAACTTCTTACAATATTATTATCACCATAGTCTTTTCTTAAATATGTTTCAACAAAATCTAGCTCTTCTTTTTCGCCTACAATTAACGCTTTAGTCCATTTTTTATTCCAAATACTATCATCGACATTATAAATTACATCATAACCTAGCTTACTAAATCTTTCAGTTCTTTTACATGCTTGATAAATATATACTTGCTCATTACTATATATCTCTATTCCTATATTATGATTAACCTTATTTACTACTTTGACTATTTCTTTTCGTTCTTCCTCTAAAAACTTTTCCCAAATTACTTCATCACCATTAAAATCATATACTTTAGTTCCATTATACATAATTACAGGAAGTGTAACCTTCATCTTATGAATATGTCTCTTTATTGAAGGTAACATACGTCCAGTAGCTAAAGTAAATTGACCACCATTATCTACAAAATACTCTATAGCTTTTTTATTTTCTTCTGATAATTTTCCTTTACTATTTAAAAGTGTTCCATCCATATCAGAAACTAATAAATATCCATCAAAAATCCCCATATTTTTCTCCTTATTTTTTATTAGTTTTCAGTATTATTTTTCTTGAGATTCGTCTAGGTAAAAGCTTATTTCCAATAACTAATAATTTATTTTTCATTCCAGGAATTATAATAAGCTTCCCTTTTTTAAAATCTTTATAGCTAACTTTAGCAACCTCTTCTGCATCCATTAAATATTTCTTGGCAGATTCACTTTTCTTAATTCCAGCCTTGTCTTGGAAAGTAGTCTTAACAGGACCAGGACAAAGACATGAAATCCTTATTCCACTATCTTTACACTCTTCATATATAGCTTCTGTTAAATTAAGTACATATGCTTTTGATGCATAATAAGCTGCCATTCTAGGACCTGAGCAAAAAGCAGCTGTTGAAGCTACATTTAAAATCCCTCCATTTTTACATTCAATGATCTTAGGCAAGAAATATTTTGTTAATTTAGTTAATACTTTTATATTTATATCTATTAATGCTTCTTCCTTTACCCATTCTATTTCGCTAAAATCACCAAAGGTTCCAATTCCAGCATTATTAACTAAAATATCTACATTTAACTTATTCATTTCAACATAATTAAATAAACCTTGAATATCTTCACTCTTTGATAAATCTAAGCTTAATATTTTTACTTCTACATTACATTTACTTAATTCATTTTTTGCTGTTTCTAATTTACCTTCATCTCTAGCAACTAAAATTAAATTATGTCTATCCTTTGCAAATAACTTTGCAAGCTCATATCCAATTCCAGTTGATGCACCTGTTATTAATGTATAGTTTCTTGTACTATTCATAATAAACCTCTCCTAAAAACATTATAATTCTACTTTCATTTTAACATGGGGAATATTAACTTCATCATAAACATCTGATATAACCTTAAATCCTACACTTTCATATAATCCTTTAGCATAAAGTTGTGCTGATAATACTACAGTTTTTTCATCTAAATTGTTTTTAATAAACTCTAATGCTACTTTCATCATTTCTTGAGCAATTCCTTTTCTTCTATGACTTGAAAGTACTAAAACTCTTCCTACTGAAATATAATCATATCCTACTCCTTTAGGTACTATTCTACAATAAGCAACAACTCTTTCATTTTCTTTTAACATTATATGATGACATACCTTATCTTTATCATCAAAATCCTGTTCTTCTACTATCTTCTGCTCACAAACAAAAACCTCAAACCTAGATTTTGCAATTTCATACATTTCATTAACTGTTAAATCATTAAACTTTTTAATTTCAAACATTTTTCTACTTCCTTCCCTTTTCTTGCTACTATTTTATCTCTTTATTATCCAATATAATTTAAGTATAATCTATTAAAAATATAATTTATTTCTATTTATAAATAAAAAAAGGCCTTATAAAGATACATTAATATATCTTTATAAGGCATAAAAAGAAATCTTTAATTTGAGCTAAACGCTCTCTTCTCTTATATTTCTTCATTCTATCGTATTCCCTCATATCAGAGGCTATCCCATATGCTTCAATTCCAAATCTTCTTGCAATAAATATGGCTCTTGGCAAATGATATCTATTAGTTGATATTATAGCTCTATTAATATTAAATATATTCTTTGCCCTCTTCATACTATCATAAGTACAAAAACCACAATTATCTATTAATAAATCTGATTCTCTAATATTCTCTTCAGTGTAATTTTTCATAATCCAGTTTTTCATAACAGCAAGTTCATTGTGATTCTCACCACTATTATCACCAGTTAACAAAATAGTTTTGCATATTCTTCTTACATATACTTTAGCACCCGTATCTAACCTATCTGCCAATAAATCACAAGGATTTCCATCAGGTCTTATACCAGCACCTAAAATAATTACTGTATCACAATCTATCGGAAGGTCTTTCATGTCTAAAATGTACTTATTGCCATACATGTCCATTACTACAAATATGCTAAGAACAATTAGCGCTACTATTAAACAAAAAATCAATACATAGGCCATATATTATTCCTTCTCGACTATTTCTTCTACTATATGATATGTATTGATTTTAAAATTTGTACATTGTTTTTTAGATAAAAACTCCTAATTAACTGATTTTCTACATATTTTTAATGAAATATCACAAATGAAACTCTGCCTCCTTATGTCAGCTGAGTAAGTTCGCCTAACCAAATTAAAATTTGGAGGCGTTTATTGAAACTCTGCCTCCTTCTGTCGGCTGAGTAAGTTCGCCTGACCAAATTAAAATTTGGAGGCGTTTATTGAAACTCTGCCTCCTTCTGTCGGCTGAGTAAGTTCGCCTGACCAAATTAAAATTTGGAGGCTCACTTATCTTATCTGTCCGTTTCCGTAGATAATGTATTTAATAGTTGTAAGTTCTTTAAGTCCCATAGGGCCTCTTGCGTGAAGCTTTTGTGTACTGATTCCTATTTCTGCTCCAAATCCAAATTCTTCTCCATCTGTAAATCTAGTTGATGCATTTACATAAACAGCAGCTGCATTTACCTTCTGTAAGAATTTTTGTGAGTTTTCGTAATCTTTAGTAACTATTGCTTCTGAATGACCTGAACCAAAGTGATTAATTAAGCTTATTGCTTCATCTATATTCTTTACTACCTTAACTCCAATTTTATAATCTAAATATTCATTATACCATTCTTCGTCATTAGCCTTTATTATTGAAGAATCATAAGCTATAGATGTTTCATCACCTCTAACCTCAACTTCTTTATCTCTTAAAGCTTTTAAAATAATTGGCATAAACTCCTTAGCTATTTTTTCATGAACTAATAACTTTTCAGCAGCATTACATACAGATGGTCTTGAAGTCTTTGCATTTAATACAATATTCTTAGCCATTTCAAAATCTGCAAATTCATCAACATATATATGACAATTACCTGTTCCAGTTTCAATTACTGGTACAGTTGCATTTCTGACTACGGCTTGAATAAGCCCTGCTCCTCCTCTTGGAATTAAAACATCTATATATTCATTTAATTTCATCATTTCAGTTGCTACTTCTCTGCTAGTATCTTCTACTAATTGAATTGCATCTTCTGGAAGATCTATAGATTTAAGTCCTTCTCTTAAAACCTTAACTATAGCCTTATTAGAGTTAATAGCTTCACTTCCACCTCTTAAAATAACTGCATTACCAGCTTTAAAGCATAATCCTGCTGCATCACTTGTTACATTTGGTCTTGCCTCATATATTATTCCTATAACTCCTAAAGGAACTCTTTTTTGACCTATTTGCAATCCATTAGGTCTAGTCCACATTCCTAAGACTTCTCCAACTGGATCTGGAAGTGCAGAAACTTGTCTTAATCCATTTGCCATTCCTTCTATTCTTTCTTCATTTAAAGCTAATCTATCAAGCATAGATTTAGATGTACCTTTTTCTATTGCTGCTTGTAAATCAATTTTATTAGCATTAATAATTTCTTCCTTATTATTAACTAAAAAATCAGCCATAGCATTTAATCCATTATTTTTTTCTCCAGTACTTAAATTTCCTAGTATGAAAGATACTTCTTTAGCTTTTTTTCCTTTAATAATTAATTCATTCATTATTACTTAACTCCTCTCTACATTCTTATTTCTTTATAAATAATGTTCCAATCTCTTTACCTGATGTAATGTCCATTAATATTGATGGATTATCACCATTAGCTAATACCATATTACATCCAGCACTTGTAGCTCTTTTAGCTGCTGTTAACTTTGTAGCCATTCCTCCAGTTCCAAGCGAACTTCCAGCACCACCTGCACATGCTTCTAGCTCAGGTGTAATTTCTTCTACTGTTTTTATAAGCTGAGAATCTGGATTTTTTCTTGGATCTGAATCATAAAATCCATCTATATCAGATAGTATAATTAATAAGTCTGCACAAACTAATTGAGCTACTATTGCAGATAAATTATCATTATCACCAAATCTAACTATATTTTCTATTTCATCTATGGCAACTGTGTCATTTTCATTAACTATTGGTATTATTCCATTTTCTAATAAAGTTTCAAATGTATTAACAACATTTTCTCTTATATGATCATCCTCAACAACATCTCTTGTTAATAACACTTGCCCAACAACATGACTATATTCTCCAAAAAACTTACTATATATATGCATAAGCTCACACTGACCTACTGCAGCTACTGCTTGTTTCTCTTTTATACTCTTTGGTTTCTCCTTTAATTTAAGCTTGTTAACTCCAACACCAACTGCTCCTGATGTAACTAACACAACTTCTTTTCCAGAATTCATTAAATCTGATAGTACTCTTGTCAACTTTTCTATTCTTGTTAAATTTATATTTCCATTATCATAAGTAAGTGTTGACGTTCCTACTTTAACTACTATTCTACTGCATTCTTTAATCTGTTCCCTATAATTCACCTTAATCATCTCCTGAACCTTAGACTGTTATCTCTCTATTATAATTATCTTTATTATTATTTACCATAAAAACTTCCTTTACATTTATTCTCTTTGCTTCCTTATTAAATAATTACCTTCTATATACTTGAATAAAAAATACATAAAATTTAATATATCTGCATAAAAATTAAAATTTCCAGTCCTTTTTTTAATTTTTATGCATTAAAAATATTGATTTTTAATATTTTTGCATTTAGAATGAATATAGATGAATAATTATAAATTTTTATGTATAAAGGAGAAAAAATGGAAGTTTCAAAATTAAAACCATTTGATGATAATAAAAGTAAATTTACTTTAAAAGATAATTTAAAATTCATCATTCCTTCTATAATTGGTGTCTTATTATTTATGATTCCAATAAAATATGAAGGTGATGTAACAATTCCAATAGCTATTTTTTCTGGAATGTTAGTAAATTTTCTTGGTGAATATTTAGTATATATAATTACAGGTACAATGGCTATTTCAGCTATACTTAGTTTAATAGCAACAATTGTTAAGCCTAAATTTATCACTAACAATAAGATTTTAAGCTCATTATTTACCACTACACCACTATGGTTAGTTTCTAGAGTATTAGGTGGTATATTTGGGGTTCTTGCTGCATTCCAAATAGGTCCTCAAATGATAATAAGCGGTGATACTGGTGCTTTTGTATTGAATGATCTTTTAACTGTATTATTTTCTATATTCTTATTTGCAGGATTATTCTTACCGTTATTACTTAACTTTGGTCTATTAGAGTTCTTTGGATCATTATTAACTAAAATAATGAGACCTGTATTTAAATTACCTGGTCGTTCTTCAATTGACTGTATTACTTCTTGGTTAGGTGATGGTACTTTAGGAATAATGCTAACTAATAAACAATATGAAGATGGATTTTATACTGAAAGAGAAGCTGCAACTATAAGTACTACATTCTCTGCAGTTTCAATTACATTTAGCTTAGTAGTAATAAATACTGTTGGTCTTGGAAATATATTTGTACCATTTTATTTAACTGTTACCTTTGCTGGAATAGTTGCAGCCGTAATAGTACCAAGAATATATCCTTTATCAAAAAAGAAAGATACATATTATAATGGTAAAACTAATAAAATAGATGAATCTATTCCTGAAGGATATACATCTTTATCATGGGGATATGAACAAGCTATAACAAAAGCAAGAAAGAATTCTAGTATAAAAGAATTTTTTGCTGATGGTGCTAAGAATGTCTTAGATATGTGGGTTGGAGTTCTTCCTGTTGTTATGTGTATGGCAACAATAGCTCTTATAATAGCTACTTACACTCCACTATTTAAAATCCTTGGAGTACCATTTATTCCAATACTTCAATTATTACAAGTACCTGAAGCCGTTCAAGCTTCTCAAACATTAGTTGTTGGATTTGCAGATATGTTACTTCCTTCAGTTGTTGCTTCAACAACAATAACTAGTGAAATGACAAGATTTATAGTTGCTGCAGTTTCTGTAACTCAACTTGTATATATGTCTGAAGTTGGTGGAGTTTTACTTGGTTCTAAAATTCCAGTAAATATAAAAGAATTAATTATAATATTTATTGAAAGAACATTAATAACTTTACCAGTTATAGTTCTAATCGCAAACTTTATATATTAGATATTTAAGCTGCCATATTGGCAGCTTTTTTTATAAACTGAATTCTAACCTTAAAATAGAGCTTTATTTCCACCTTAAGGTTAAAATTCGTTACACCCTAATATCACCTAGTCTAGAATCATATCTGCTATTATTTCCTATCTAAATATGTGGGAGTGTTACAACGGATACTCTATCAAATAAAAAAAAGGAGCAAACAAAATTGTTTAACTCCCTAATCCTTGATAATGGTGACTCGTAGGGGAATCGAACCCCTGATTTCACCGTGAGAGGGTGACGTCTTAACCTCTTGACCAACAAGCCATATTGTTAATTATTAACTTAACAATATTAATATTACCATATATCTTAAAAATATGCTAGATATTTTTTCCATTTATTCAAAATTATTTTATTTTTATTTTTCTATATCTATTATATGCACATATAATTTCTTGCCTTCTTACCATAGCCAAGCTTCCATGTCCACCTTTAATATTATCAATGTTAATAAGATTCTTATTTAATTCTTCAATTATTTTATCTGTTATTTCAATTAATGTTAAATCCTTTCCCATTAATTTATTTTCAACATATTTCATAATAGCTCCAATAGTATTTAATTGTTCACTATCTACGATTTGCTCCACAGCACGTAAATCTATATTTTCTCTGTTAATAGAAATTCCATCCTTACCTAATGTTTTTATCTTTACACCTTTAGGTCCACTTTCTATTGTTCCTTTAAGAATTACCCTATTAAAATTAATATCAATATTTAAATCTTTATTATGTTCAGTTGATCCCTTACTTAAAGACTTAGCCTTTTCAGTAACCTCAAAAGGTTCATAATTATCCATTTGAATAACTAAATCTGCAATATCAAAAAAGTCTCCTGAACTTCCTGCAACTAATATAGTAGATATTCCTTTTTCGTTATAAAGACTCTTTGCTACATCAATAAAAGGAGTTATTGGCTCTTTATCTTTAGCTACAAGCTGTTGCATTATTCTATCTCTAATCATAAAATTAGTTGCTGATGTATCTTCATCAATTAAAAATAGCTTTGTTCCACTTTCAATTCCTTCAATGATATTTGCAGCTTGTGATGTACTTCCACTTGCATTTTCAGTATAAAAACTCTTAGTATCTTTTCCATTAGGTAAGTTATTGATAAATAATGATATATCTGTTTTAGTTATTGCTCTTCCATCTTCAGCTCTAACCTTTAATGCACTATCATCTGTAATAACGAACTCTCTACCATCACCTTCTATATGATTATATACACCAAGCTCTAATGCCCTAAGCAATGTTGATTTACCATGATATCCTCCTCCAACTATTAGAGTTATTCCTTTTGGTATACCCATACCTTTAATTATCCCTCTATTTGGTGTACTAAATTCTACTTCCAATTCTTTAGGTGAAATAAACTTTTTCCCATCTTTTAAAGGTTTTTGTGAAACTCCACTTTCTCTTGGTAATATAGAATTATTACCAACAAAAGCAACAAGATTTCTATTTTCAAGCTCATTTCTTATAAATTCTTGATCTTCAACTAATTTTATTCTATCACTTAAAGCTTTAGTGTTTATTTTATTATAAATCAATGTATTTTCAACTATATTAGGTAAAACATTAAATAATATCTTTTCTAATTCTCTTGATAATACACTTCTTCCCTTAGCAGGGAATCCAACGTAAAATCTTGCCTCTATTTTTTCGTTATCTATTATTACTGAAGTTCTTTCTAATATTTGTTGTGGACATCTACTTATTTCTATAAGTCCACTTTTTCCTGATCCAAATATTTTTTCTCCATATTTATAAATATTTTTACTAAATAATCTAGTTAAAAAATCACATAATGCTACTGTTTTATATTTTTCGTCAAATAATTCCCCAGGAAATTTATTGAAGTGTCTATTTACTATCACTCTTACTCTTGATGGTGATGCAAATGGGTCTCCTTGAACATGGTCTATACTCAATATATAATTATTAAAACTATATTGTCCCTCTAAATCCTTATATGATTTATATCCACGACCATCAATTCTACCTAATTCTCTTTTTAAATCACTTGAATTTCTCATATATTACTCCTGTTCAGTAAAAAATTCATCAATTAATTTTTCGCTCATCCTTCTATACATATTGCTCATATTTACTAGAGAGCATAATAGTAAAAATTTCTTTTCAAAATCTCCATCTAATTTTTCATTTCCGTCAACTATATTGCTTATATTTTCAAATCTTGTGCTTACATCTATTTTAAAATTACTTTCATCATTAGCACACTCTTTTAAAAAGCTCGAATATAATTCTCTTAATGGATAATTCCCATCTTCTGATTTACTTATTATTTTATCTAATGAAAGCTTAATATCATTTATTGATAAAGCTCCTTTTAAATTATAAATTAAAGACATTAATATAATATGTTCTTTTGAATACTTCTTATTCTTTATTGGCAATAATAACTTCCCTTTAGCATAATTATTAATCATTGTCTTTGTTAATATTTTTTCATCATCATTTCTTTTTTGATTGCTTAATTTTGATTCAAACAATTGTATTACTTGATCCATATATAAATCTATTTCAGGTACTTCATCTAACTTAATATTACTTTCTAACGGTAAACTATTTAATATTTCTATTATATCCATAACATCCTCCATATAGTTTTGAAAACTACTTGTTATCACTATTATATTTTAATAATAATAGTATTTTCTAATATTTGCAAGAAAAACAGATGTATTTACTGATAATTTCCTTAAATCTCCTAAAATAAACTTTGACTATACTGCACATATAACAAATAATATTAATATAATATCATGTAGTTTTGAAAACTACTTATTGAATTGAGAGGTGTTTTTTTATATGTACAAAAAATTAAGGGAACCTATTAATGCTATAACTCATCTTGCTGGTGCTGGATTATCACTAATTGCTTTAATTGCTATGCTAGCTAAGGTAATATCATCTAATCCAACAACTACTGCCATATTATCTGTAATTATTTTTGGAATTAGTTTAATTCTTTTATATACAACTTCTGGAACGTATCATGGGATAACTTCAAACGAAAAAGTTATTTCAATTTTTCAAAAACTAGATCATTCAATGATTTTTGTTTTAATTGCTGGTTCATATGCTCCATTTTGTTTAATTTCTATAGGCGGTAAATTAGGAATTACAATGTTTATAATAATGGTTACTATAGCTGTGCTTGGTATTACATTTAAACTTTGCTGGTTTGATTGTCCTAGATGGCTTCAAACTGCAATGTATATAGGAATGGGTTGGGCTGCTTTATTTATGATAAAACCATTAACAGCAGTATTACCTGGAATAAGCTTATTTTGGCTAGTACTTGGTGGTGTTCTTTATACAATTGGTGGTGTAATTTATGGAGTTAAACCCGAAAAATTAAGAATTGGTAAATGGGGATTCCATGAAATATTTCATATCTTCATATTACTAGGAAGTTTAAGTCACTTTATCTGTGTCTTTACTTATGTAATATAATTTTTATAAGAGAGGTTTATATTATATGTTTAGTTTTGATTCTTACGAAGAAGGCGTTGAAGCCGGAATAGAGCGTGGTCAACATTTATTATTAATGCAACTACTAACACAAAGACTAGGAACACTTTCTGAAAAATATATTGATAAACTAGAATCCTTAGAAAACAATGAAGTTATTAATATTGCTTTAGATATATTTAATATAAAAACTTTTGAAGATTTAAATAAATACTTTTTATAAAGAAAAATGCTTATAATCTCTTTTATTATAAGCATTTTTCTTTATTTTTACATACTTAATTTCCCCCTTCTTTTTTATGCTAATAAATCATTTTTTGTATATAAAATTTTTACAATGATTTTTTTTGTAAATTTCTCACTAATTCACTAGTTTATTTATTGTATATTTTAATACAAAGTTAAAATTTTTATGTTATAATATCGAAAGAATAATAAATGAAATGAGGTATGTTGAGTGATAAATGTTTTAAATGTAAGTTTAAGATACGGGTCTCGTAAATTATTTGAAGATGTTAATATAAAATTTACTCCTGGTAACTGTTATGGTGTTATCGGTGCTAATGGTGCTGGTAAATCTACATTTTTAAAAATATTATCTGGAGAAGTTGAGCCAAATACTGGTGAAGTTGTAATTGCTCCAAATACAAGAATGTCTGTTTTAAATCAGGACCACTACAAATATGATGAATTCCCTGTTTTAGAAACAGTTATAATGGGTAATGAAAGATTACATACTATAATGAAGGAAAAAGATGCTTTATATGCTAAGCCAGACTTTTCAGATGAAGACGGAATTAAAGCTGCTGAATTAGAAGGTGAATTTGCTGAATTAAACGGTTGGGAAGCAGAATCAGAAGCATCATCTTTATTACAAGGATTAGGAATCGGAACTGATGCTCACTACAAATTAATGTCTGAATTAACTGGTGCTGAAAAGGTTAAAGTATTACTTGCTCAAGCTTTATTCGGTAACCCAGGAATATTAATCCTAGACGAGCCTACTAACCACTTAGATATAAAATCAATTAAATGGCTTGAAAACTTCTTAGGTGACTTTGAAGGAACAGTTATAGTTGTATCACATGATAGACATTTCTTAAACGAAGTTTGTACTCACATGGCTGACGTTGACTTTGGTAAGATTAAATTATATGTTGGTAACTATGATTTCTGGTATGAATCAAGTCAATTAGCTACTCAAATGGCTAAAGATCAAAATAAGAAAAAAGAAGAAAAAATTAAAGAATTACAAGACTTCATTGCAAGATTCAGTGCTAATGCTTCTAAATCTAAGCAAGCAACATCTCGTAAGAAGTTATTAGATAAAATTACTTTAGATGATATTCAACCATCAAGCAGAAGATATCCATTCGTTGGATTTAAACCTGAAAGAGAAGTTGGTAATGATATATTAGTAGTTGAAGGCTTATCTAAGACTATTGATGGAGTTAAAGTTCTAGATAACGTAAGCTTCAGAGTAAATAAAGAAGATAAAATTGCTTTTATTGGTAACGAAATTGCAATCACTACTTTATTTAAGATTATCAATGGAGAAATGGAACCAGATGCTGGTGAATTCAAATGGGGTATCACTATAACTACTGCTTACTTCCCTAAAGATAACTCTGAATTCTTTAATGATTGTTCATTAAGCCTAGTTGACTGGTTAAGACAATTCTCTGAAGAAAAATCTGAAAGTTATATTAGAGGATTCTTAGGAAGAATGTTATTCTCTGGAGAAGAAGCTTTAAAAGAAGCTAACGTATTATCTGGGGGAGAAAAGGTTAGATGTATGCTTTCTAGAATGATGCTTTCTAATGCAAATGTATTAATTTTAGATGGTCCTACTAACCACTTAGACCTTGAATCAATTACAGCTGTAAATAATGGATTAAAAGATTATAACAGTAATGTTTTATTTGCTTCTCATGACCATCAATTCGTTCAAACAGTTGCAAATAGAATTATAAGAGTAAATGATGATGGATCTATTTTCGATAGATCAATGTCTTACGATGAATTCTTAGAAAAATTCGCTGAATAATAAAAAAAGTCATTATATTGGAGTCTAAATTATAGGCTCCTTTATTATGACTTTTTATTTATTTAATTGCTAATCCATCAAACATTATATCTACAATATTCTTCATTGTTTCAGAGTAATCTATTTTTTCTTCTCTTAATTTATTATCTTCTAATAAAATTCTCATACTTCCTGTTAGTATACTCTTCATAAGATATATATTAACTTTTTTAATTAATCCTTCATTAATACACTTCTTAACTAATTCATCTGTTTGTTCCCAAGTCAAATCTAATCTATATATGATTTTTTCATATATTTTAGGATAGAACTTTTTTACTTCATGTATTTTAGTATAATCTATAGTATCGTAAGATGTTGGCAAAATAGTTAGTACCCTCTTTAATTTTTCTAAGTCTCCAATACTGTCATCATTAATTACTTCTTTTCCTTTTTCAGTTACCGAATCAAATACTTCATCTACCAGTAAATTCAAAAGTGTTTCTTTACTATCTATATTCTCATATAATGTACGTTTGCTAACCCCAAGTCTATTGGCCAAATCATCCATAGTAAATTTAACACCTTTTTCTCTAAAAATATCTATTGTTGCATTTACTATTTTTATTTCCAAACTCATCTTATTCCTCCATATCACGAACTATATTTTATAAGTTTATTCTATTATTTTATATCTTTTCTTTCAAATATTTTTTCTTTATATTAATGTTAATAAACTATTAAAATAAAATATGTTAATATATTATATAATAGTAATTAAATATATCTTTACGATAATTAATATTATTTTATTAATTATAAAAAATAATACGAGGTAATTAAATGATACAAATTTATAATAGAAGAACAAATAAATACGATACAGAAGCAGTAGCTGGAGAAAAATATATTAATTGGGCATATGAATCTCCAATTGGCAAAGGTTTTGTAGAACTATTTGTTAAAAGAAAGATATTTTCAAAACTATATGGATTATATTGTGATAGTAAATTAAGTAGAAAAAAAATTCCTTCTTTTATTTCAAGTTTTAATATTGATATGGATATGTGTCCAACCATTCCTTCTGACTTTAAAAGCTTTAATGATTTTTTTATTAGAAGGCTTACAAAAGAAGCTAGACCGATTAATACTAATAAAAATATATTAATCTCTCCTGGTGATGGACGTTTAATGGCCCATACTAATATTGATATAAATGAACTAATCCAAGTAAAGGGAATTACATACAGCTTGTCTGAATTAATTCAAGATGATGAAATTGCAAAAGAATATAATGGTGGTGTTTGCTTAGTTTTAAGATTATGCCCTACTGATTATCATAGATTGCACTTTATAGATAATGGAACTATTGAAGCTTCAAATAAGGTTCTTGGAAATTATTATTCAGTTAATCCTACAGCATTAGAGAGAGTTCCTAAATTATATTGTCAAAATAAAAGAGAATGGTCAATTTTCCACTCTAAAAATTTTGGTGATGTAATTCATGTTGAAGTTGGTGCTACTTGTGTTGGTTCTATAATCCAAAGCTATACACCTAATCAAAAGGTTAAAAAAGGTGATGAAAAATGCTACTTCAAATTTGGTGGATCAACAACAATTTTATTCTTCAAAAAGAATACAGTAACCATAGACGATGATATTTTACTTCAATCTTCCTTTGGCTTCGAAACCAAAGTCAACATGGGAGAAAAAATTGGTGAAAAATTTAGTTATTCATCATAGTAAAACAAAAAAATAAATAGATTATCTCCAGGAATTAATATAATTTTCCTTCCAATAATTCATTTATTTTTTCTTTATTATCATATTGAACTAACTTAAACATAAACTTCTTCTTGTCAGTTAATTCTTATACTACAAGTAGTGGCATGGTAATTCTAGCAATAATTTAGTTTACTATGTATATATAGAAAAAAGAAGATATTATATTGAAGGGAATATTGAAATCGAGCCGTAGAATTTAATAGTTACTGGAATAAAGTTTACGTTAAGAAGATTATATGTTTGAGCCGATAGGTGAGTTTATAATCTTTAGAAAACTTTATGAAAGTAACCATATAAATTCAAGGCGAGATTTCACTAATTCCCACAAAGATAATATCTTCTTTTTTTCGTAATTACACGTTCAAGCTAAATTATAGCTTTAATTGTTCGTATAAATTTATCTTCGTCTCCGTCGAAGATTATTAGGTGGATTCCCATTTCTTTTGCTCTTATGCTTACTGGAGATTTTATTGGCTCTTTTGTTGCTACCAAGAATTTATATGAATTTTCTCCACCAAACTTTGAAGCATAAACATTTAATTCATTTAGGGCCATTTCATTATATTTATCACTATCTTTACAAGAAATAAAAATAGGTACAGAATCTTTTACTGCTACTACATCAACTTCATTTCTAACACTTTTATTATCATCATTCCATAAAAACATAACGCCATTTTTAGATTCATCTATTTCTTCTATTTTATTAATAAGCTTATTAGTTTCTATTTCTAACCATGTTCCACTTTTAAAAATAAATGCTTTTATATAATTATTTAAAAAATCCACTGTTATTTTATTATTACTTTTATTTAGAGTTATTTCTTTCATTTCTTCAAGTTTTTCTAACACTTTATTTAACAATTTTTTTTCTTTTTCATCTAATTTATCTGTATGTATATATATTCTTTGCTGATTATTAGAATCATGCTCAAATATACTTGCTTCATATAATTTTTGTTTATATTCATGCCATAATGGTAAATTCTTTGATATTTGTTCAGAAAAATATATTAAATCTTTTTTATTACATAATTGCGAAGCATCTTCAACAATCATTCCACCTGAAGCCTTTACTATATCATCAATTTCTAAATCCTCAAAACTTTTACTAGAAATTAAAATATCATTATTATTAAATTCATACATAACCTTTTTCTTAATATCAATATATAATGCTTTAATTTTCATTTTTAAGCAAATATCTAATAAAATTAATGAATTTACTCTTTTTCCACCAGTTAAATTTACTATTATATTCTTGTCTTTTACATTGTCTATTATTTTTTCTAAAGCTTTATTATTTCCCTCTTCAACATTAAATAGTTCTAACTTAACATTTTTAAAATTATTTTCATAATAATTCTTTAATGTATCAACCTTATCTTCATATGATTTATCTTTAATAAGATAAACTACCTCAGGATTAAACTCTTTTGTTGCTAATATATTACTTTCATTATGTTCATCAATTTGACTTATTAAAATATTGATCATATTTTTAATACCTCTTTATTCAAACTATATTCTTAGTTTTCCTAGCAAGATGAAATTTAATCAAAAAAAAAGAACTATTGAAATTCAATAGTTCTTAAATGGCAGAGCGTAAAGGAATCGAACCCTTAATGCGCCGTCCGTAGCGGCGTGTTATATCCGTTTAACTAACGCTCCATGGTGTTAACAAATCTATGTTAACACAAATAAATTAATTTTTCAAGAAATAAAACAATTTATATTGTAATTATTCCCTATCAATAGTTTGTTTTAAGTAATTATCATTAATAAAACTTAATCCAAACATTAATATAATTCCTCCAATTAAAATTGAATATACTCCTATTGGGAATATTAAATTAATTATCGTTGGCAATGTAACTGAATATAAGGCTAAATTAAATACCCTATTATAAGACATTTTTCTATTTGAAATTAGGTTACTTAAAATTCCCATTAATGATATAAATAATGCATACATTAATAATTGAACAAAATTAACTACTATCATAATAGGTATTATTATATATTTTACTATATCAAGTTTTTCAATAATCGATATAACAAAATCATTATTAAAGTTGATTAAATCTAATCCTAAATCAGAATATTTTTGAGTAACACTTTCTGAACCACTCTTAACCATAAATCCATCCCTTAGTAATACAGTCACTGTATCTTTATGAACTGTAATGCTTCTTAGAGAATCTAAATCATCTATATCTTTATTTGTATCAATATATAATAAAGCCTGACCTTCTTCTTCCTTTAAAGGTGAGTTTTTAAAATCTAAAACTCCATCCTTCATTTCAAATTGCACTTCATCTTCTTCTAAAATCATTTTAGTAGTTTTTTCTATTCCTGATATTAATACTGCTCCCATTACACCTTGAACAAGCCCTATAATTACGGATAATAATAAAACATACAAAAAAGCTTTACTCAATTTTTCTTTATTTAAATAAACATATTTCTTAGGATTTATGCTAAAAATAAATTTATTTCTCATTTTTATATTATCGCTCCTTTATTCTCTAAAACCTTCTAAATTAACAATCCCCTATACCTTTTAAGTATATCATATTTTCAATATTTTCTTATGTACTTTTTGTAAATTTACTAATTATAGGTTTAAAATTGGAAAATTAGTCAAATATTATTAATAGCTATAAGGAGGTATAACATTGCAAAATTTATTTAGAAAACGTAAAAAAAACAATATATTTAAAATTGTTACTACAGCTTTTTCATTCCTGTTATTAATTTTGACTTTAAACTATTATGTAAATTATAAATACTCTAAAATTACAAGTGAGTTTTATTCAGAATTTAATAATTGTAATTTTACTGATGCAAAAAGTCTCATTGATAGTGATAATATTTATTTAAAATTAAAGAAAAAAACATTAAATAATGATTTAAATACTTACTTTTCTGGAATAGTTAATAATATATGTGACACATTATCAGAAGATGATGAAAATAAAGATAAAGCTTTAATAGTTCTTAATGAAATTAAAAGTTATGATATCTTAAATTCATCTATAAATAAGCTTATAATTTCATTAGATGAAAGTTATGAACCTGAAGACTCTTCAGATTACGAAGCTCTTTTATCTCTTGGATTAGATAATTGTGATAGTGGTAACTTTGAAACAGCTCTTAATTTTCTAAAGAAAATCCCTGCTGATTCAGACTATTCAGAAAAAGCAAATGAATATATAGAAAAATGTATTAGTAACTATAAAGAAAGTATATTTAATGAAGCAGATGAATTAGCTAATAATGATTACTATACAAAAGCCATAAATTTATTAAATAATATTGATACTTCTATAGTTTCAAAAGATGATTCTGATATTCAAAATAAAATTACCTCAATTGCTGAAGCTAAAGAAAGTTACTTAGCTTCATTAAGTTCATCAGATAGTACACAAAATTCAACATCAACCTCTAGTGAGTTGCTTAATTCAATAACTAGCTCTAATATTAATACATTAAATCTTGAAAGCTTAACTTCTAATTTAATATACGTTAGTTTAGCTGATCAAATTACTTATGTTTATAAAGGCTCAATGAATAAATGGGATAAAATTAAATCCTTTACTTGTTCAACTGGTATAGATGGTGAAAATACCCCTACTGGTGTTTATGATGTAAGAGAACGTGGTGATTGGTTCTTTTCTGATAAATACAATCAAGGTGGTAAGTACTGGGTACAGTTTTATGGAGATTATCTTTTCCACTCAGTTCCTTATAATGAAGACCAAAGTGAAGTAGTTGATAACACTTTAGGTACTCCGGCTTCTCATGGTTGCATTAGATTAAAAACTGAAGATGCTAAATGGCTATATGATAATATAGAAGCTGGTACAAAGGTAATAATTAAATAAGTATTAAGAGGTAGAAACTAAATTCTAATTCATTTAACTTCTACCTCTTAATTTTTTACTATTATCTTTTTTTCATAATCTTTATGTTAAAATATATTAATAACAATTTATTTTAAAGGATGATTTAATATGCTTATTAATATACCAAATAACGTTCAATTTATTATAGATACTTTTTATAAAAATAATTATGAAGCCTTTATGGTTGGTGGATGTGTTAGAGATTGCTTACTTGGTTTAACACCTAAAGATTATGATATAACCACTTCTGCCTTACCAAACATAACAGAATCACTATTTGAAAAAACAATACCAACGGGAATTAAACATGGGACAATTACCGTTGTATTAGATAATGAAAATCTAGAAGTTACTACTTACAGAACAGAAGGAAATTATTTGGATAATCGTCATCCCGAATCTGTTGAATTTGTTTCAAACATAAAAGAAGATTTATCAAGGCGTGACTTTACAGTTAATGCTTTAGCTTATAACAATAAAGAAGGTCTTATAGACTATTTTAATGGTATAGATGATATAAAAAATAAAACAATTAAGGCTGTTGGCGATCCAAATAAAAGATTCCAAGAAGATGCTTTAAGAATGTTGCGTGCTATTAGATTTAGCTGTCAGTTAGGATTTAAAATTGATGATTCAACATATGCAGCTATAAAATCAAATTATAAACTAATAAAAAATATTAGTATTGAGCGTATTAGAGATGAATTATGTAAAATCCTGACTTCCGACAATCCTTGTGATGGTTTGAATTTACTTAAAGATACTGGAATTCTTGAAATAATTATTCCTGAAATTTATAATTTGGTTGGTTATACACCTCTTTGTAATAATCATAATAGAGATGTTTTTAATCATACATTAAATGTAATAAGTAATACTTCAAATAATGATTTAATCTTAAGATTATCAGCTCTTTTCCATGATGTTGGTAAGCTTAATACATTAAAGCAATTACCTAATGGTCATTGCTACTTCCCTGGTCATGCTCAAGAAGGTGCAATAATATGTAAACCAATATTATCTAGACTAAAATTTGATAATAATACTATAGACAAAGTTTCTAAAATAATTTATGATCACTTAGTTTTAGATGTTAATTATATGCCTAATGATGGTGAAATCAAAAGATTATTAATACGTGTTGGTAGTGAAAATATATTTACACTTTTTGAACTCCAAAAAGCTGATATAAATTCATTATGGGATCCAGTTCCTTTCTTGAAAAAAGTAGATTATATTTCTGATAGAGTAAAATTAATACTTAAAAATAAAGAACCACTTTATATCAAAGACTTAGCTGTTACTGGCTCTGATTTAATGACACATTTAAATATTAAACCTGGAAAAATTATTGGAGAAATACTAACGTTTTTATTAGAAAAAGTTTTAGATGATAAAACTCTAAATACTAAGGACAATCTTTTAAAAATTTCTGAAAACTTTCTTTAATATATAAAACACTAAAGGCTAGCAAAGTTCTGATATGCTCCTCTCAAGTAACAGTCTTTATTATTTTAACTGTCTACCATAAAGGGAGCATATCATTTTTCTGCTAGCCTATCTATTTAATAATTATTCTTTTACTAAAACTCCTTTATCTATTCCAAATAAATAAAGATAACTTTCCTTTACTCTTTTCCCTGTTATTTTTTCTAAAGCATCTTTATAGTACTTAAGTTGAGATCTATATCTTTCAATAATCTCATCTTCATTACCTTCTTCAACATAATCAGTCTTATAATCTAAAAGTACTATTCCATCCTCTTCTTCGAAGAAACAATCTATTATCCCTTGAAGTCTAATCTTTTCATCAATATAAACATCTTTATTTAATTCAGTATTATATTCTACGCTACTTAGTTCAGTAAAGAAAGGTAATTCCCTACTTACCAATCTTCCTTCTTTATAAGATTTTAGTAATCTTTCACCTAACGGACTAATAAAGAATTTATATATTTTTTTATACCAAACAACAGAAGCTTCCCTTTCAGTTAATGAATTATCTAATACCATTTCTTCAATTTGAGCTTTTATTTCAGAATCACTATTTACTCTATCATAATTTAATCTTTGCATAACATAGTGAATTACAGTTCCTCTTTCAGCTGCCGATAATCCTTTTTCTTCTTTTAAAAATTTAGGCTTTAAGACTTCCTTTTCTTTAAATACTTCTACAGTATCATGAACCTCATCACCATAAGTAAATTCTTTTTTCTTTAAATCAGAAACCGAAATATTACTAGGTAACATTGCTCCTTCTATAAACTTATATTTATAATCAAGTCTTCTCTTTATTTCTTTATCAACAACTATATCTTCAGAGTTTATAAATAGACTATCTTCTTCAATTTTATCCACAGCCTCTAAATTTTTATCCACTGTTAATAAGTCTTTAGTCCAGAATTTTATATTCCATGTGGAAAAGTCACTTGTAATTAAATCTCTAGTAGCACCCGTAACCCCTCTTAACTTTTCTCCACAGGTATGTTTACACATTGCCATAGCAATCCAATCTAAATATGATTTTCCTTTTAAGACTTCCGAAGGTAATACTATATTTTCATCTAATGAAGCTGAAGATACCCAATTATTAATTGCTTTTTCTAAATTACTAGTTGCTCCAGTAATAATTAATTTTTCCTTTGCTCTAGTAAATGCAACATAAAGTATTCTCATCTCTTCAGATAAAGTCTCTAATCTTATTCTTTTCTTTATAGCTTCTTTTGCTAACGTTGAATATGAATTTCTAGTTTCTAAATTAACATAACTAGGACCAAAACCTAATTCCTCATGATATAAGATAGAATTTGATAAATCCATTAAATTAAACTGTTTCCCCATTCCACTAGTAAATACTACTGGGAACTCAAGCCCTTTACTTTTATGAATACTCATAATTCTTACTACATCTTCATTTTCACCAAGAACCTTAGCACTTCCCATATCACCAGAAGACTTTCTTAACTTATTAATAAAGTTTATAAAATTAAATAATCCCTTAAAGCTAGTACTTTCATATTGTTTTGCTCTTTGGAAAAGAATTTTTAAGTTTGCCTGTCTAAGCTTTCCATTAGGCATTGCTCCAACATATCCATAAAATGCAGTATCCATATATAAATACCATATAAATTCATCTATTGGAGTATAAATAGATTTTTCCCTCCATTTAGTTAAAGCAGCTATAAAGTTAATACATTTAAACTTTAATTCATTATCTACCTCATAGTTACCTTCGCAAACTTCCTTTATTATTTCATAAAAATATAACTCCTTATTTAATAACCTTAAATCACTTAACTCTTCAGCTGTAAATCCAACTATAGGTGATCTTAAAGTTCCTATCATAGGTACATCCTGAAGTGGATTATCAATTATTTTTAATAGTGACATTATAGTTCTAATTTCAATAGATTCAAAATATCCACTACCTGTATCTGCATACACTGGAATTCCTTCTGAACCTAATTCATCTAAAAATATCTCTGCCCAATTTTTTGTTGCTCTTAAAAGAATAACTATATCCTTATATCTAACATCTCTATATTCATTAGTATCTTTATCAAATACTTTAAACTTTTTACCATCTTTAGATTCAAATAATTCCTTTATTCTTTTTGCAACAATTTTAGCTTCAAGGGTAATAGCATCTATATCTTCTTCATCTTCTTTACTTACCACTTCACTGTCTTCATCTACAACTTCACTTTCTTCTTCCTTAACAATACCCGATTTATCTAATATATGAAGTTCAATTTCTCCACCTACTATTGAATCTTCATCATCAGTTGCCTTAAAACTTGCACCTAAATTCAAAGCTTCTTCATCTGTATATTCAAGTTCACCAACAGTTTCTGACATAACCATTTTAAATATATAGTTTACGCCTTCTATAACTTCTTGCCTGCTTCTAAAATTTTTATATAATTGAATTTTTCTATTCTTACTTCCATCCTCTAAAGAATATCTATTATATTTATCTAAAAACAGTTCAGGTTTTGCCTGTCTAAATCTATATATACTTTGTTTAACATCACCAACCATAAATACATTAGACTCTTTTAATTTTCTTCTTGAAACTAAATCTATTATAGTTTCTTGAACATTGTTAGAATCTTGATATTCATCTACTAATACTTCATCAAAGAACTCCATAAAATGTTCTGCAACCTTTGAAGGTACAATATTATTATTTTCATCCCTATCAATTAATATTTTCAAACAAAGGTGCTCTAAATCATTAAAGTCTAATATATTTTTTTCTCTTTTCTTCTCATCAAATCTCCTTGAAAACTCACGAGTTATAGTAGCTAAAGTTTTCATAAAAGGATACACACCTATTATTCCATCTAAGGCCTCCTGTGGAGTAAATTCAAATGTATTTTCAATTAATGATTTTATTTTTTTCTTAACTGAATCTCTTATCCCCTTAACTGAATTTTGGGCATTTTCATCAGAAACTTGATTCTTCTTAACAGTCTTTAGCTTAATAAATGAAATAGAATTTAAAGCAATATAAATATCATTTAAGCCTCCATTTAAGCTTTCATAAGCTCTTTCTAAATATCCATAATCACTATTAAAAGCATCTAAGTATGGCTCTAATCCATCAGTATCATTAATTATTTCAATTGCCTTCTTATACATATTTAAGAATCCATTTAATTCTACTCTTAAGCTATCTTTTAATACCTTTACCCATTCACTTTTATCAAGCTCTTCTAAAGTAGTAATATTAAAAGCTTCTGCTTTTTCAATCAACCATTTCTCAGGCCAAGGTCCACTCATAGAAAATCTATATAAAGAAAGTATCATTTCTTTTAATTTTTCATCATCTTTAGATCCACTATATGCTTCTATTAATTCCTTAAATTCTTCATTATCCGCTTCATAATACTCTTCAAAAAGCTCTTCTATTATTTCATTTTTCATTAAGGTCGCTTCTGTCTCATCCCCGATTCTAAAGCTAGGATCCAAATCAATAGTATAAAAATAATTTTTAATTACATCTAAGCAAAAAGAATGCATAGTAGTTATATTAGCTCTTCCCAATAAAGTAAGCTGTCTTTGAAGATTTTTAGAGTTAGGAGTTTTCTCTAAAGCTTTTGATATAGCAGCTGCTATTCTTTCTCTCATCTCCGAAGCTGCTGCACTAGTAAAAGTAACAACCAAAAGCTTATCAATGTCTACTGGATTTTCTTCATCAGTTATTATTCTTATAATTCTTTCAACTAAAACTGCTGTTTTACCTGAACCTGCTGCGGCTGCTACAAGTAAATTGCATCTTCTAGTTTCAATTGCTTGAAGCTGTTCATTAGTCCATTTAGTTTCTGCCATATCTACTTACTCTCCTCCTCTTTCACTTTGTTTTCCATTGCATTCCATAAATCATCCTTTTTCTTCTTCAATATAATTTTATACTTATTATCCCTTATTGAAGTATCAAACTGACAAATTGCAGAATAATCACAGTAATCACAATACGTTACCTTTGAAGATTTACAAGGCTCTATTTTAACTTCTCCACTAAGCATCTCTTCACATATTTCAATCATTTTATCATTAACATAATTTCTTAATAATTCAAATTGTGATTCAGTTACCACTGAACTAGTACTTGTAAAATCTCCATCTTTCTTAAATGCAGCTGGAATTATTAATGAGTATGTTTCCATATCATTATCCATAGCTTTTACAAGCTCTACATTTTTTAATAATAATCCATCCATCTTTAATTTCTTTAATACTTCTACTTGGATTTCTTCTTCACTTAAAGCCTTTTTAGATTTAATTATCGGATTATCTATTTTAAAATATAATATTCCACCAGGCATACATTGAGTCTTTAAAATCTGTTCTGAATTTTTTAGTATTGCATCTAAATAAACTAATAACTGAATTTGTAAGCCATAATATAATTCATTTAAATCAAAACTTTTTGAACCTGATTTGTAATCAACTATTCGTATATAAGTTTCTCCATTTAATTCAACCTTATCAATTCTATCAACTCTACCCTTTAAATAAACTGTCTCCTTAGAAGGCAATTCTAATTTTATTGGATCTGAATCTTTAAAATCACCAAAGTCAAATTCACTCTTAAATATATCAAATTCACCTTTTCTCATTTGCTCTGATATTACAGTTACAGATTTGCTTATAGTCTTTTTAAATCTTTCTGAGAAATATTGATACTTCTTATTACTATTTAATATAGAATTTGTTTCATTCTTAAGTTTAGTATTAACTAATTCATTAACTATTTCACTGCATCTCTCCTTAGTTAAATCACTCCATGCTATATTTTCTTTTTTTATTTTATTTGTAAATTTATCTAATATATCATGCATAAATGAACCTAAGTCTGGAGCTGAAAATTCATATACTTTTCTATCCTTAGCCTTTAATCCATATTGAACATAATAGCTAAAAGGACATTGAGCATATTTTTCTATTCTTGAAACACTAAACATTAATCTTCCATTATCATTACTATAAAGCTGCTTCATTTTTTCTCTTGGAATTCTTTCAATTAAATTAGTATAATTCAATCCATTAAAGATAATTTTAGTTCTATCTTTGAATTCATCACTTTCTTCAAACCACTTAAAAGTTTCTACCCAATGGGGCTCAATTTCTTCCTTCTCATATTCTTTTCTTAATGCTTCTATAAGTTCATTAAATGTTGGCGTTGGTGCCGTTATATTATGATATTTATCGTTAAGTAAATTCTTATTAAATATTTCACTTTCTTCTTGTAATCTAGGTAAAATCTTTTTTAATCTTGGTATTATTATTGATGGTCTTAAAGACTTTCCTTCAAAGTCTGCCATAGGATAAGTAATCATTAAGTAATTTGAAGGTATAGTCAAAGCTGTATAAACCATAAATTGCTCTTCAAATACTCTGCTTCGTGTATCACTAGCAAGTTCAATTCCTAATTGTTTTAATTCAAGTCTATCCTCATCAGATAATATTCCTTCATCCTTATTAGCTGATGGTAAAACACCATCATTAGCACCAACTATATAAAGTGCTTTTACATCTCTACCCTTTATTCTTGCTATATCCCCTATATTTACTTGATCTAGTGCCATAGGAATTACACCGATTTCTTTTTCTTCAAATCCTGATATTAATATCTTTGAAAAAGTTTTTAAATCAACCTTTTCATCACCTAGTACTTCTACAGCTTGATCTAACATATCCATTACTATAGATGGCACTTGAGTATACTCCTTAATCTTATCTTGCATTCCATGCTCATTAAAGTTTTCTAACCACTTATCCATAGTTTCAAATGCATTTATCTCTAATAAGAATTCATATAAAGCAGTACAATACTTTCTTACTGTAACATCGCCTTTTATTTTATTATATAAATTAATTATTGGTCTTCTTATTTCTTCCATGTACTCAAAAATTTCAATTTCTTCTTGAGTTAATTCCTCATCTGTATTACCTATTAAGTCTCTAGTCCATTTATATCCCTTTATCCCATTAGCTAAAATATAATTTTCTAATTTATCAATATATGTTGATTCTAATGTTATAAGTCCGCTCTTAACATATTTAAATACACTTTCATAAGACCAATTAGTACTTAATATCTCTAATGATGATATTATTAGTACTACTAATGGATTACTTAATATCTCTCTCTTCTTATCAAGGAAATATGGAATATTATATTCATTAAAGATAACAGAAGTAATTTTATCGTAACTATCAATTTCTCTACAAACAACAGCTATATCCTTATATCTATAACCTTTATCTCTAACAAGTCTTAAAATATCTTGAGCTACCCATTCTATTTCAGAATAATTATTATTTGCTTTATATAAACTTATATCTTTACATTCACCCTTATATATTTTAAATGGAAAGTTAAAAAAGTATTTTTCTATATGCCCTAACTCTTTACTTTCTTTGAATCTATATATATTTTCTTTATTTAAGTTAACAGGCTCCTTATATGCAATATTATTTTCTTGCATCATTTTTAATAATCTATTTTCCGTATTTTTTATTACGTCAAATATATCTGTTTCACCTTCAGTAAACTGAATTTGACCATCACTACACAAAGTAATATTTATATTTTTACATTGTTTAGCTAATACCTTTAAAACTTCTAACTGCTGTGGAGTAAATGTTGTAAATTCATCTACCCATATTTCTGCATCATTATATAGCTCACATTCTTTCAACTTTTTCGCTAAAATAGATAATATATCTTCTGAATCTATATATCCCTTATGAAGATTTTCATTGAATATTTTATAAATAGATGCCAAGTCATTTACCTTTTCTTTTAAATCCTTATTATCTATTTGTGATTCTTTTTCTATAAAAATTTCCTCGGAAATATTGTACTTCTTAAATTCAGTTATTGACTTTGATACTATTCCAACAAAGCCTTGTTGCTTACTAATTCTATTAAAATATTGAAGTTCTTCACCCTTATCCTTTAATAGTTTATAAATAAGCATATTTTTTCCTGAATCCTCTATTACATTAATGGCCCTGCCACCACATCTATCAAATACTCTTGTAGCCATTCTTTTAAAGCTTAATACTTCAGCTCTAAGTAATGCTCTTTCTCCTATATGCTCTAATAATTTCTTTTCAGTTTGAAATGTATATTGATCTGGTACAAGTAGTATTAACTTATTGTTTTTATCATTTTCTAGCTTTTTCTTTATTTGATTTAAACAATAATAACTTTTTCCAGAACCAGCTCTACCAAAAATAAATCTAATTCCCATATGCAACTCCTTACCATTTATATTCTTCTTTTAATATCCCCATCACAACAGTGTCTAGATATTTTCCCTGATAGTAATATTTGCTTCTTCTTATTCCCTCTTCTATAAAGCCACACTTTTTATAACACAATATTGCAGCTTCATTTTCTCTTACAACTTCTAACTCAACTTTATGAGCTTTTCTTTTTCCAAATAAATACCCTAAGATTGTGTGTATTGCATCGCTTCCATATCCTTTACGCCAATATTTTTTACCTATAGTTATGCTAATGCTATATATATTTCTAGCATATTTATCTTCAGAATATATTATTACGCCTACAATATTACTTTGTTTATCTACAATTACATAATTCCTTCTTGAAGGTATGTTTAAATATTTTAAATGTTCAATTATATATTTTTTTGATAATACTCCATATTGATCACCATTATATTTTAATACTTCACTATCAGAGCATAAATTATAAGCTATATCAATATCTTCTTTTAATATTTCTCTTAAATATATTTTTTTTCCATAAATCAATTTAACCCCACCCTAAATTAATAATACTATTGTTTTAACTACTTTTCTAATTACCACTTTAAAATAATATATTTATTGTAAAAATAAAGCTACAACACCTATAGAAAATCTCTACGTGTTGTAGCTTTTATTAAAATTATTATTATTGTTCAGTTATTGCTAAAGCTGCAGCTCCTAAAACTCCTGCTTTTCCACCTAAAACAGCCTTTTCTACTGTACAGCTTTCAACAAAAGTTTTCATGCATCTTTCTGAAACTACTTTTCTTATAGTGTCTAACACTATATCTCCACCATTAACTACTCCACCACCAATAACAACTTTTTCTGGGTCAAAGTTAGTTATAGTATTAGCTACCGCTATTCCAAGATAAGTTAATGAAGTTTCTAATATATTCTTAGCAACTCTATCTCCGTTAGCTGCTTCTTTAAATACTTCTTTAGCCGTTACATCTTCATAGTTCTTTAATGTTGTTTCTACATTACTTGCTACAGCTTCTTTAGCTCTCTTACCAATTGCTGTACCTGAACCAAATGCCTCTGCACATCCAACGTTTCCACATCCACATCTAGGCCCTTCAGTTGCAACTATTGTATGTCCAACTTCTAATGCATTTCCTGTAGCTCCTCTGAATAATTTTCCATTTAAAACAGCTCCGCCACCGATTCCTGTACTTGCTGTAATAAATACCATGTTTTCAGTACCTTTTCCAGCACCAAACATAAACTCTCCTAATGTAGCAACATTAGCATCATTATCTAAATAAGTTGGTAAATCATATGTTTCCCTTATTGTCTTTACTATTGCAAAGTTCTTAAAAGGTAAATTTGAATTTTGAATTATAATACCATTTTTAACATCTAACGGACCTGGAGAACCGATTCCAATTGATCTTATTGAATCTTTATCAGTTCCATCTATAACATAATTAATAGTATCTATTATTCTTCCCATAACAGCTTGTTCGCCTTCATTAGCTAAAGTTTCAACTGTTTTTTCTTTTATAATATTTCCTTCTAAATCTACTAAAGCTGTGTAAATTTTAGTTCCCCCTAAATCTACACCTACAACATATTTCTTTTCCATTTATTACCCTCCCATTTTAAGTTATACTATCTTAACTATATAAAAGTATACCATTTAAATATTACGTTTACAATTATTAGTTATGGAAAATTTGGAATTAAATCTTTTTTACACTGTAAATATATGTATTAATATTACTAGCACCTATATCTTTTATTTAAACGCAAAAAAACATCTAACAAACGTTAGATGCTTTTGGCGGAGAACAAGGGATTCGAACCCTCGCACCAGTATTATCCAGCCTACTCCCTTAGCAGGGGAGCCTCTTTAGCCACTTGAGTAATTCTCCACTTATGGCGGAGAGACAGGGATTCGAACCCTGGGTACGCTCACACGCACGCCGGTTTTCAAGACCGGTGCCTTAAACCAACTCGACCATCTCTCCAAGACAAGATTTATTATATCAATGCCCAATAATTATGTCAACACATTTTTAAAATTTTTTTTATTTTTTTTATTTTTTAATAATCTTCACTTATTACTTCTAATTTTCCACTTTCAGGATCCATTATTAAACCATGCACTTTTACATCTTTAGGTACCAATAGATGTTTTTTTATTAACTCTATACTTTCTAATACTGAATGTTCTATAGAATCAAACCCATGTAACCACTTCTTTATATCTATACCTGAGTTCGTCAATGTTTCTATTGTTTCTCTCGATACCCCACGTTCAACTATTTTATTAATTGTAGTTTCACCATCTATAGTGCTCATTCCACATCCTTTATGTCCAATTACTAATACCCCATCTGTATTAAATTCATAAATTGCAACTATAATACTTCTTATTATACTTCCAAATGGATGCATTATAGTAGCCCCTGCATTTTTTACTATTTTAGCATCTCCATTTTTCAAATTAAGTGCCTTTGGTAATAATTCCATTAATCGTGTATCCATACAAGATAAAATTACTAATTTTTTACCTGGATATTTTGTTGTTTTGTATTTCTCATATTCTTTATTTTCTACAAACATTTTATTATACTCTAATATTTCATTTAACTTATTCATACTTACACCCCAATTTATAATTTTATATAAAAAAAAAGTCTTTAGCTAATGCTAAAGACTTATGGCGGAGAGACAGGGATTCGAACCCTGGGTACGCTCACACGCACGCCGGTTTTCAAGACCGGTGCCTTAAACCAACTCGACCATCTCTCCTCGGAACAATTGTTATTATATCAACGTATAAATACTATGTCAACACTTTTTATTAAATTTTTTTATTTAATTTTATGACCACTCATTCCAGCCTTATAACTTTCTAAAAATAACTCAAAACTCTTATCTATAATTTCACTTATATTATTTTCTTTATTCATCTTAAGTAACTCTATTGCTGTTTCTACAGTACATAGATTTCCATCTTCTTGTCCTCTTCGTAAGCTAAACTTTGAGCTTCTCTCTATGTCTAAAGATATTATAGGTAAATCCTTTAAGTAATTGCTTTTTCTTATTATCTTCCAAGCTTCTTTCCATGTTCCATCTACAATAATAAATACAGGTATACTATTACTTTTACTATATTGAATTTTTCTTTTTTTCATTTCTTCATTAATAATAGGAAATATCAAATATGTGCTATAAATATTACTATTAATATAGTTTAAAACTTTTTCTGCAACCTCTCCTCTTTTCCATATAATTATTTCAGTAGATTTTGGATTTATTAGTTTTAATAAATTAGCTGTATTCGTATTTCTATATACTTCTCGTTCACTAGATAAAATTATAAACTTAGCTTTTGTTTCAACCTTTTTTATACTATTGCATATGCAGGTTATAACTGGTAAACCACACTCACTACAATTATTACATACCTTAGTTATTTGCTTTTTATTTATCATCTTAAAACCTCTTAATTACATATCTTAATAACTACATAATACTACATCTAACTATTAATAAAAAATGGTAAAGTAAGACTAAAATATTTTCTTACTTTACCATTCCTATTTTATACTAATATCAATATATTAATTTTATTTTTTTATTCAGATAATTGTCCGTGTTTTTCATAATTAGTAATTCTACTAATTTTATTTTCATCATCAACAAAAACAACCTTTGGCTTATGATTTTTTACTTCCTCTGTCTCTAAATCAGCATAAGCCATTAATATTATTTTATCTCCAACTTGTACACATCTTGCAGCAGCCCCATTTAAGCAAATCATACCTGACCCTCTTTCACCAGCTATCGTATATGTTTCAAACCTAGCTCCATTATCTATATCAACAATATGAACCTTCTCATATTCATATATTCCTGCTGCATCTAATAAATCCTCATCAACTGTAATACTGCCAACATAATTTAGTTCAGCTTGTACTACTGTTGCTCTGTGTATCTTTCCCTTTAACATATTTACCTTCATTGTTCTTCTCTCCTTGCTATAACTCATACGTAAAATTATCTATTAATCTAGTTTTTCCTATAAATACAGCTATTGCTACTAATACTGATTTATTAATTTCTTCAACTTTTTCTAAAGAACTACTATCTACAATTTCTACATAATCAATTCTTGCTAATTTTTCACTCTTAATACTATCTTCTATAATTTTAATTATGCTGGCACTATTTCTTTGTCCATTTTGAATTTCTTCTTTTCCAAGCATTAATGACTTATTTAAAATAGTAGCAGCTTCTCTTTCCTCTTCTGATAGATAAGTGTTTCTTGAACTTTTAGCTAGTCCATCTTCTTCTCTAACTATAGGACATCCAACTATCTCAACATCAATATTTAAATCTCTTACCATCCTTTTAACTACTGCTAATTGTTGAGCGTCTTTTTCCCCAAAATAAGCTCTATCTGGTGCTACGATATTAAATAACTTACTAACAACAGTGCATACACCTCTAAAGTGTATAGGCCTACTCTTACCGCATAATCCATTTGTTAATCCATTCATATCAACAAATGTAGAAAAATCATTAAAATACATTTCCTCATTTTCTGGATGGAATATAAGATTAGCTCCTGCCCTTTCGCAAATCTCACTATCTCTTTTTAAATCTCTAGGATAACTAGCTAAATCCTCTTTAGGCCCAAATTGAATAGGATTTACAAATATACTTACAACAACTTTGTCATTCTCTTCTGATGCCTTTTTAATAAGACTTTCATGACCTTCATGTAAATACCCCATTGTTGGAACAAAACCAACCTTTAATCCTTGTGATTTCCATTCCTTTACGGTACTTCTTACATCATTTATCCTTTCAACTACTCTCATTTTTCTTCCCCTTTAATATAATTTTTCAATTACGTCATCATTTATTTTAAAAGAATGTTCTTCAGCTGGAAAAACACCATCTTTAACTTCTTCAATATATTTTTTAAACGCTACATTCATCTTTTCACCTAAAGTTTCATATTTCTTAACAAATTTAGGCGTAAAATCACTATACATTCCTAACATATCTTGATAAACAAGTATTTGCCCATCACATTCTACTCCAGCTCCTATACCTATTGTTGGAATAGATAGTTTTTCAGTTATTATAGCTGCAAGCTTAGCTGGAACACATTCTAATACAACAGCAAATGCTCCTGCCTTTTCTACCGCTAAAGCAGCTTCAATAAGATTTTTTGCAGCTTCTTCATCTTTACCTTGAACCTTAAACCCACCAAATGCATTAACTGATTGTGGTGTTAATCCAATATGAGCCATAACAGGTATTGAAGCCTTTACTATTGCTTCTATTTTATCGCAAACTTCAATTCCACCTTCTAATTTAACAGCTTGTGCTCTTCCTTCTTTAATTAATCTTCCTGCATTAACTACAGCATCATAAACCGATGTTTGATATGACATAAAAGGCATGTCCCCAACTACTAAAGTGTTTTTAGTTCCTCTTGCTACAGCTCTAGTATGATGTATCATATCTTCCATAGTAACTGATAATGTATCCTCGTATCCTAAGCATACCATTCCTAATGAATCTCCAACTAAAATCCCATTTATTCCAGCTTCATCAATTATCTTTGCTGTAGAGTAATCATATGCTGTAAGCATAGTAAGCTTTTCTTTCTTTTCCTTAGCTTGTTTAAATGTAACTGCTGTATTTTTCATAACCTATTCTCCTAAATATTCATCTAAATTTTTATAATCTCTATTTGAGTTTTTTACCTTTGCTATCTTTAAAATATTCTTTGATAATAACTTATATAATTCTTTATCTTCTTCTCTTAAAACATTTAAATGATTAATTACAGTAACTAAATCGCCTCTTTCTACCGGGCCAGTTAAACTATTAATTGTTCCTTTTTCCCTAATATTCTTTAGGTTAAATTCAATTAATGGATAAAGAGCTTTCATAGCCATCTCCTGACTAAAACCACATTCTTCAAGATAATTAATACCATTATTAATTAATCCTAAAACAAGATTGCTGACAGTTACTGATGCAGCATGATATAAAGCCTTATTTTCTTTTGAAATAATAGCTACATCATTTCCTAATTGAGAAAAAAGCTGCTTAAAAAATTCAATATGTTTTTTATGTCCTTCAATTGTAATAAATGCTTGAGATAAATTTTTATAAGAATTATATTTGTCTGAAATAGCAAACATGGGATGAATAGAATAACCATAGGCACCATGATTATTTATATTTGAAAAGATTTCTGAAGAAATAGAGCCACTACAGTGGCATATTAATTTATCTTTGATAGATAATTTTTTGATTTCACTCCAAACAACACTAATTTCGCTATCAGGTGTCGTAATGAATATAGTATCACTATCTTTTATTAAATTTTCTAAATTATTATATTGCTTTGTATTAGTAAAAATTGCAGCTTCTCTAGATGAATGCTGGTTTTTACTATAATATCCGCTTATGTCTATATTATTTTCTTTTAGATATTTTCCTAAGGAAAATCCAACTTTTCCTGCTCCAATAAATCCAAATTTTATATTTATCACCTCCATAAGAGTGTGACACTACTTAGTCCCATTCAAAATTGATATGAGCTATTTCTTTTCTTCTTAAATTTTCAAATATATTATATATGGTGCGGTTTAATTAAAATACCACCCATAATAAATCTAACATATTCCTAAAATTTGTCAATACTTATTGATTAGTAAAGCTTTTATCTTATATAAAATAAAAATGAGATATGAGAAAATTATTATTAATTATCTCATATCTCATATATATTATTATTTTATAACTGATTTTCCACCCATATATGGTCTTAAAGCTTCTGGAATATTTACTGATCCATCTTCATTTAAGTTATTTTCTAAGAATGCAATTAACATTCTAGGTGGTGCAACAACTGTATTATTTAAAGTATGTGCAAAGTATCTTCCGTTTTCTCCATTTACACGAATCTTTAATCTTCTAGCTTGAGCATCTCCTAAATTAGAGCAGCTTCCAACCTCAAAGTATTTCTTTTGTCTTGGAGACCACGCTTCAACATCAATAGACTTAACCTTAAGATCCGCTAAATCTCCTGAGCAACATTCTAATGTTCTAACAGGAATATCTAAAGAACGGAATAATTCAACTGTATACTTCCATAACTTTTCAAACCATTCTTTACTTTCTTCTGGCTTACAAACAACTATCATTTCTTGTTTTTCGAATTGGTGAATTCTATAAACTCCTCTTTCTTCTATTCCATGAGCACCTTTCTCTTTTCTAAAGCATGGTGAATAACTAGTTAAAGTTTGAGGAAGAGATTCTTCTTTTAATATAGTATCAATAAATTTACCTATCATAGAATGCTCACTTGTACCTATTAAGTATAAATCTTCACCTTCTATCTTATACATCATTGATTCCATTTCAGCGAAACTCATAACACCAGTAACAACTTCACTACGAATCATGAATGGAGGTATACAGTAAGTAAATCCTTTATCAATCATGAAATCTCTAGCATAAGATAATATTCCTGATTGTAATCTAGCAATATCACCCATTAAATAATAGAATCCATTACCAGCTACTTTTCTAGCTCCATCTAAATCAACACCATTTAATTTTTCCATTATTTCTGTATGATATGGAATTTCGAATTCTGGAACTACAGGTTCACCGAATTTTTCAACTTCTACATTTTCACTATCATCTTTTCCTATTGGAACACTTGGATCAATAATATTAGGAAGAACTAACATTATATTTTTTATCTTTTCTTGAAGCTCAGTTTCCTTAGCTTCTAATTCAGCAAGACGATTAGCTTGTTCGTTAACCTTTGCTTTTAATTCTTCAGCTTCTTCTCTCTTTCCTTGACCCATTAATGCACCAATTTGCTTAGAAATTGTTTTTCTATTAGATCTTAATGAATCAGCTTCTTGTTGTGTAGCTCTGCTTTCAACATCTAAAGCAATAACTTCATCAACTAATCCAAGTTTTTGATCTTGGAACTTATTTTTAATATTTTGTTTAACTATTTCTGGATTTTCTCTTACAAATTTTAAATCTAACATAATATCCTCCAATTGTTTTTATAAATTATTTTCGTGTATAAAAAAAGAGCTCTTATCCCACATAAGGGACGAAGAACTCCGTGTTGCCACCCTAATTGATAATAATGCATATAAAGATACATTACTATCCACTCTTTACAAAACTAACGGGTTTATCCGTACTGCTCATCACAGTCCCTCCAAGGTGGATTCATAAAACATTGCTATCAGTTCACACCAACCACTGACTCTCTTAAAACAATAATCTTATTACTAGCCTTTTCAACGGTTTAACTAAATAATTTATTATAATATATTTAATATATTATAATCTCCTACTTTTTGTCAATATCCCTAGTACAAATTATATCTACACCACTATTTAATATATTCTTACATATAATACTTCCCATTTTTATAGGAATACTTACATATAATCTACTAACAACTTTTGACATTTCAATCCATAGCTCTCTTTCTACCTCAGCACTACTTTTAACAGGAATAACCTTAAACCTGTCACTACCTTTTACCCTTACTACTGATGTAAATATATCTTTTTTCCCCATAATATACTCCTACTATATTTCTTTAAATTCCTTTATTCTACCAGAAATTATATTAGAATTTTTTGAGTCATCAACTATATCTGTAATCTTTTTATCTAATTCTCTGGCTAAGATTTGTATTATTCTTTCATTACAATATGAACCATGGCAATTTCCAAATCCAGCACCTGTTCTTCTTTTAACTCCTTTAACAGTTCTTGCACCTAAAGGTCTTCTAATAGAATCAACTATTTCTCCTTCAGATACATTATTGCACATGCATATAATCTTTCCATATCTTTTATCTAATTTAATTACTTCGTTAATTTCATTCCTATTCATTTCTCTAAATCTATAAAATTCACGACGTTTATCAATGAAATTCTTTTTCAATTTGCAATTTAAACTACTGCTAATAGTATCACATAACATCTTAGCTATAGCTGGTGCTAATGTAACTTTACCATAATGCGTACCAATTACACTTATATAGCCTTTATCTATTTGCTGTTCATCAACAACTATAGAATCTTTATCATAGCTTTCCCTAAATAAATTATTTATATTTCCTTTGTTTAAGTTCTTTAATAATTTACTAGCATAATTTAAATTATCATCTAAACTTGTTTTTTCAATACTTTTTATACCAACTAATGACCCACCATTTAAAACTGGTGTTGAAACAACAAATGTATCTTTATCAAAAGTTTTCGTTACTATTCTTTCTAATTTATTTTCGTAATTATCATCAAGTAAAATATAACTCATATTTTTAAATGAATTTATATCATTTTCTGTATCCTTTTCTTCTACTATACCTTTTTCATTTATATAAATTTCATTTGCTATTGTATTAATAACTACCTTACATGAAAATTTATTTTTATTTGTAACAACTTTAAATCCCTTTGTTATATTTTGAATAGTTAATACTTCTTCTTCTAATCTAAAGTTAACACCGTTATCAGATGCAACTTCAGCATATGCTATTGCTAAATCATATGGCGCTACTATTGCAACATTTTGTGAATATAACCCCTTCTTTATTGATGTATTTATATTAGGCTCTATTTCATATACTTCATCTGGTTCTACTAAATAAACGCCATCTATGCCCCTTCTAATAGCTCTCTCATACATTTCACCTAATTTAACTACTCCATTATCATCATTAACTACTCTTAACGATCCAATTCTTTTAAAAGGTACATTAAACTTCTCACATAAATCTTCTAATAATATATTTCCTATATACTCCAATCCAGCCATTACATTATTAGATGTTTCAGAACCATCATATACTATAGAAGTATTAACGAAAGATACATCATCAGCAATATCATATTCCTTTTCAATTACAGCTATATTTAAATTATATTTAGATAATTCATAAGCAACAGCACATCCAATAATACCGCCACCTAAAACTAAAACATCATAATCCATAATCCAATTCCCCTAATTTATAAAATAAATCCCTTTTCTTTTAATTCATCCTTTATTAACTGCATATTCTCATCAGAATCAGCAGATATTGTGTGAAGATGTATTCCATCAGTAAGTACTGATAATGGCTTTGCCTTTATATCTTCTAATGAAGCTCTAAACTTATTTAAATCATTAAGATTCTTTATTCTTAATGCTCCACATATCTCTCCATAAATAGGATGCTCAACTATTACATCTTCTATAATGCCTCCATATTTAACTACAATCTCCATCTCATTAAACATTTCATCATCATTATGTTTTACTGCTATTATTGATTTTACCCTACTATTATCATCATTAATCATATAACCATCTGGTGTCGCTATTATATTATTTCCTTTAGCTCTTAATATAGCTATATCCTTAACTATTATTTGTCTGGTAACATTAAAATTTTCAGCTAATGTTGTACCTTTAATTGCTCTTTTTTCTTTTATTAATATTCCCATAATAGCATTTCGTCTTTCATCAGCTTTCATAATTAATCCCATCCTTTAATTTCTATTATCACTTTCTCTTATTATCTCTAGCAATTTATTTCCTACTACATTGTTATTGTGATGATATCTAACTGTATCTAAAAATTCTTTATCATATACATTAAATTGTTTTAATAAATTAGCTCCCTTTTCAGCATGATTATAATAAGAGTCTACAGCCTTAATAGTGTTATATTTTTTTAATTTACCCTTACTTACTTTATTAAGTATTACTAAAACTGATTTTTCAACTATATTAAGTCCATATTCTCCTTTTCCTATATCATGAAGTAATGCAGCTTTTGCAACTCTTTTAGTATTTAAGCCTTTATCTTTTGATAAATTAACCGCATCTTTACTTACTCTAATACAATGTTGCTTATCCATTTTCTTTAATCTATTAAACAACCTTTTTTCTTTCTTATTTAAAAATTTGTTTACATAGTCCTTATCAATATCTTCCGATAATGATTTTATTGCCCAAAAAAATTGTTTTACTCTATATAACACGATTTTTACCACCTAGTTTTTAACATATATTGTAATACACATTCATATTTATAATACCACTATTAGATAAAAAATAAAGTCTAAATAATATTATTCATATATTTTTTATAATAAACGCAAAAAAAGCTACGAAATAAATCGTAGCTTTGGTGGAGGTAAAGGGATTCGAACCCTTGACCCCTTGCGTGCAAGGCAAGTGCTCTCCCAACTGAGCTATACCCCCAAATATGGTGGACCTTCAGGGACTCGAACCCCGGACCTACCGGTTATGAGCCGGTTGCTCTAACCAACTGAGCTAAAGATCCTTATATTACCTGGCAACGTTCTACTCTTCCACACAGTCCCCCGTGCAGTACCATCGACGCTGTAGAGCTTAACTTTCCTGTTCGGAATGGGAAGGAGTGTTTCCTCTACGCCATCATCACCAGATATATAAGTATGAGATTGTTATCTCAAAATTGCACATGAATTATATTTTTTATTGGTCAAGCCCTCGACCTATTAGTATCAGTCAGCTAAATACGTTACCGCACTTACACCTCTGACCTATCAACCTTGTGTTCTTCAAGGGGTCTTACTAGCTTATGCTATGGGAAATCTCATCTTGAGGGAGGCTTCACGCTTAGATGCTTTCAGCGTTTATCCCTTCCCGACTTAGCTACCCAGCCATGCTCCTGGCGGAACAACTGGTGCACCAGAGGTCAGTCCATCCCGGTCCTCTCGTACTAAGGACAGCTCCTCTCAAATTTCCTACGCCCGCGACGGATAGGGACCGAACTGTCTCACGACGTTCTGAACCCAGCTCGCGTGCCGCTTTAA